>Ga0310690_10001218_pt1 | contig 46995 bp, 29 predicted proteins | sample AusTroGonzalo_MG_2_FD_207661 | JGI IMG/M metagenome (GOLD analysis project Ga0310690, IMG submission 207661) | Bovine rumen microbial communities from tropical cattle in Woodstock, Queensland, Australia - Gonzalo_04 (v2) (version 2) | ecosystem: Host-associated > Mammals > Digestive system >... | reverse complement strand
CATGATCAAGCTTAACAGCACCATCAGATCCAACAAGAGCAGCAGATGGAACATACACATACGCATTTAGTTGATGGACACCAGCAGTAGAAGTAGTAACATGAGATGCGACATATACAGCAGAATATACACCAACAGCAATAAAATACTTAATTACATTCGTAGATGAGGATGGAATAACAGTATTACGAAGTGGAAATTTTGCATCTTGAACAACTCCAGTGTATGGTTGAGCTACACCAACAAAGGCAGATGATGCAGATTATACTTATAGCTTCAATACATGGAGTCCAGCTCTTGCACCAGTAACATGAACAGCTACATATACTGCAACTTATAATTCTACTAGAAAATCCTCTGGATGATGAGGTGGTGGAAGTTCTAGTTCTTATTCATGTAAGAATCTTCCAGCTAACGCAGTAGCTAATAACACAACAAAACCTAAAACTAATACAGATTATTCTTATAGTACAGATACTGGAGCAGTATGTACATTCCAATGTAATACTGGTTATACTCGAAATGCAAACACATCTAAATGTGTTAAAGCTGAGACAGAAACATGAACAGTTGTAGATGATACAGAAAATGTAAATCCTGATACTACGACTACTGAAGATTTGAATAAAGTATTAGATGATGGATATACTGTAGAATTCCATAAAGCTTACGAGTTTGCTTTCAAATATGGAATTACTACTATGCCTACTATCCAGGCAGCTGATATGAACGCTCCATTGACTAGAATAGCAATGGCAAAGATGTTGTCTCAATATGCTATCAATGTATTAGGTAAGACTCCAGATACTTCTAGAAAGGTTCCTGCATTTAGAGATGTTAATAAAAAACTGAATCTTGAGTATGGAAATGCAGTTACATTAGCATATCAATTATGAATTATGTGAATCAATATGCCAAATAATAAGTTTAGACCTAATGATTTAGTAACTAGAGCAGAATTTGGAACAGCATTATCTAGAATGTTATTTGGTATATCAGATTGAACTAAGCTATATTATGAGCCACATCTCCAGAAGTTAATGGATACATGAATCATTACAAATGATAACCCTCGATTACAAGAATTGCGTGGTTATGTAATGATTATGCTTATGAGAAGCGCAAATTCTCAGTAAGTAAATAGATAAAGATTGAAGAAGTCATCTCTATATTTAGGGGTGACTTTTTCATTTTGATAAAAACTGGGCATTTTTTTGACAAAAATTTTTTTTTGGTTATAATTGATGGTGAGGATTTTATTCTATATAAAACAAAATCTAATGAAAATTTCTAAAGTAAGTATGTTTGCTATTTGAGGTATCGCAATATTGTGTACCTTATCTTTGATAGTTGAAGCTGCGTCATCATTTCCAGTTTCAATACATTTGGGTTTAAGTAATGCCGCCCAGCATATTAGTTCTGTAGAATTTGTTGATAATGCCATAAATAAAAGAGTGGAAGTAGATTCTACAAGAGAACATATGCATATTAGCGGAGCTAATAATTTCTTTCTTTCAGAGGATTGAAGTAATAAAATTACAAATAGTACATTATCTAGTATCCTATGATGATTTAGAAATACAATAAGTCGTTGATCTAGTAGCGTTGTAGTTTGATGATCAGGTAACCATTTAACATGAAATAATTCTGTAATTCGATGATGAGTCAGAAATAAAATAGAGGGATGAAGTGGTTTAGCGATTATGTGATGATCAGGTAATACTATAGAAAATGGTAGTCAGAATTCTACTATCTTATGATGAGAAAAAAATAAAATCAAATGAAATAACTCCGTTATCGCATGAAACAATAGTACAATAGAATGAAATAATTCTGTAGCACTATGATCTGGAGTAACAGTATCATGAAATAACTCATTTTTGTGGTCAGATGGTACTACATCACAGACATTAACAGGAGATTGAAGATTTGTAGTTATGTCAGAAAATTGAATGGTAGTAAACTTGTCTGGTGCAGCTGATTGAGCACAACTAACTATCGGATGACCTATAATCGTTACAAATAGTGATAATGATAGTGGTGCTATTTGTTGAGGATGAAACTGAGCATGAATGATAAAATTAGTAACAAATAAAAGCGCTGATAGTTCAGGTGACTGTTTATGTACTTGTAACGGTAGTGGTCGAAATTCATTATACTGATGATGAAGATGTGAAACCATGTGTAATGATAGTAGTGTAGATAATTCAGAACCGAGGTGCTGAAATAATGTAGAGATAATACCACAAGGTGGCAGTCATACATATTCATGATCATGTGAAGTATGATCTATGGTAAAAAACCAGATTTATGTAGATAAAAATGGAGGGGTACATTGGCTATGTCAGACTCTTGCTGGTACGATAAAATGTAGCTCAGGGTGAGTAGTAAATCCATCAAGTGATCCAGTAAATCCACCGAGCGATTCTTGTTCAGAATATATTTATGATTATAATGGACAGCTAACTTGTACTGAAGGTAACAGTTCTTGTGAACAATGTACGGATACTTCTTCTACAAACTATAATAAATGGAAATGTTCTTGTGTTGAACCATCAACAATACAATCAGTATGAGTTTGTTCACCTAACAAATATCAGTGTGAGGCCTGAACACCAACTAATCTTGAATGAGACAGTAGTTCTTGATGGACATGGGATTGCGAGGGAAGTAGTTCTACAGCAAATTGTAAATTAGAGTATAAGTGTTATGAGATGTGTAAGGAGACATCTGACTTTCCATCTGGACAAACACGGGCTAGTTGTGCAGGGTTTACAGATTCATTAACTTGTGAATCTATGTGGTTGGTAGCAAGTGAATCATCGCAATCTCTTCGAAAATGGTGAAATCCGTATAGTTATAGTAATCCAAGGATTCAGTTTTGTGATTATTGGACTAATCAGTGGGGTAATTGAAGATGTTACAGCAATCCTTGTGATTGGAAGGGACAGTCTCAGTGTTATTTAAACTCTTCAGCGGTTGATAACTCTAATTGTGCTTGACTTAGTGAACCAACTTGTTGAATAAGTAGTCCTACACAATGTCCAGCTAGATGAGCATGTCCTGCAACTGATCCATGAGAAGAATGTACAAAACCTACTGAGTCCACACCTGTATGTCCTACTACTTGTACTTCAAAGACATATACTTGTAAATCTGATGGAACCTGGGATATAGATCCTATATGAAGTGTTTCATCTTGTACACCACAAGGAGTTGAGAGTCCATGTAGTACATCAGAATATCCATTAACTTCTAAAGATGTGAGTCATGTGAAATCATATAATGAGTGCCCTTGATGATATACAGTAACTACAACGCAAATTGGTTATAGTTGTAACTCAATAACTAGATATTCTATTAAAGAATGTGAGCCTGGCTATACCATATCTTCAGACTGAAAGAGATGTGAAGGTACATATTATATAGAAGTATGGTTTCCAAAAGATAATGGGTATCCTTCTAACTGATGGCGAAATCCAAGTAAAACACGCACACTACTAATTTATTTAATTACACCTTCTTGAGCAATTATTTCTGAACCAGAACAGAAAATAAATTTACAATTTGATGATTCTAATGAATTAGTTACTTTTTGATTCCCAGGAGGTGATTTCTATGGAGCTTGTACTATTAACAGTGACGAAATCTCGGTTTATAGATTTAACTTAAGCTTTGTCCCAACAGGACTGCAGTTCCAAGAAAATGGTTCAACTACTTTAAGGTACGGCGGTGATACATATATAATTAGAAAATGTAATGATCCGGAGAGAATGTATAACTTTACTTATGAATGTAACTCAAGAGAGTATGTCTTCAATTATTATGAGGACGGTATATGTGGATAATGTTGTGTGTTAGCATATTTAAAAAGCGGAGAACTTTCTCCGCTTTTTCTCATCCAAAAATTTATATTAGTTAACAGTTCCTGTTAAAGTATTTACTACTACTTCATCTCATTCTTCTTTGTATAGAGGTACTTGGATTTCCATTCATGTTTCAATAGTTGCAGGTTTAGTTCATGCTTGAGCTCTATCTCATTTTACACCTGGAACTGTAGATACAATCTTGTATGTAATAGTAGAAGGCAGTATTACATTTATTACGTTTCATTGATACATCTGTAGATATACATCCAAATTATCCTTGAGATAACCAACTATATCATCGATTAATTCTCTATCGATATCATAAATCTCTCCAGTATCATTTTCCATGAAAGAATATGTATCACCTGAATTATAGAGATATACAGCATTCTGAGTAGCTATTTCAGCTTGTTCAAGAATAGCCCCAGAGTTGTAAGTAAATACATTTGATTTTCATGTAACGATGTCTTTTACTTTATATGTATCATTAGCTCCTCATCTTCACATGTGAGTGTGGGCTGTCTCTGTAACCTTGAATAATTTTCCATCAATTAATAAGATTGATCATTTTTTAACATCAGAAGTTGTAATCTTTACCATGAATAAACTTGGGTATATAAAATCAACTTTAAATTACCGGGAACAGGACTCGAACCTGCACACCGTACGGCACTTGGTTCTAAGCCAAGCATGTCTACCAATTCCATCATCCCGGCATAATATTTTCGGGACCTAGGATTCGAACCTAGAACCCCCAGATTCAGAGTCTGATGCTCTACCAATTAAGCTAGTCCCGACTATCAAATCTTTTTTGGTTGCGGAGGATGGAATTGAACCACCTACCTTCGGGTTATGAGCCCGACGAGATACCGTTTCTCCACTCCGCAATATCATTCTGGGGAACCAGGATTCGAACCTGGACAGACGGAGTCAAAGTCCGGCGTCCTACCTTTAGACGATTCCCCAATATATGGCATCTTGTAACTGCTGAGGAAGGGACTCGAACCCTCAAGCCATAAGGCATACGCACCTCAAGCGTACATGTATACCAGTTCCATCACCTCAGCACTAATGCTGTGAAAGTAGTATAACAATCTTCCCATAAAAATCAATCAAAAATAGCAAAAGTTTATTCTGATTTATATTCTTTGTGCATATTTATATTCTTTTGATATAATCTTTTGCAGATATTTCGTAATTTAGCAGTTGCCAAAACAATTTCATATTTTTTAGAGATTTGATGTAATTACCTCCAGTTTTCAGTATATATCATCTTTCTCATATGAATGAATCATTCATCAGCTCATTTCATTCCATTTTGAATACAGACAATGTGGAATTCCACAAACTATATTGACTGTGTTCAGTCATATATTTCCCCAAAAATTTATATACAGCATTGACTGTGTCTGTGTCGGTTAACGACTTGGGTATTGCTAGTCATCGTACTCTAACAGGTGTTTCTATTATAGCGAAAGGCATATTTTTTTTCGACATATTTTCAAAATCAGATTTCTTTTTTGAAAAATAACGTTTTACTATAGCTGCATCAGATAAAAATCCAAATCTTACAGCAACGAAATTATAAATCTGAGTACATAACGCCGGGAAATATTCGCAGTTCTCAGTTTTATCGAGGGCATTGATTATATTATTCATATTAGATAGATTATAACTTTCAAATACGTTGCTATCCATCCATTTTCATAAAGAATTGCTATCACGATATGTAGTAAAATAATGCATTAATGCGTATCGTACTATATCCTGATATTCTCGAGACAATCATTCATCATAATAATCTTCATCCAATAACCCGAAAAATACAGGGAATGACCGAGGTTTTTTGACTTCTCGATCATATATAAATTCAGATAATTCAGAAAAATTATTCTGAAAATAATATCCAGGTAGAACATACATTATCATAGGATCTGCTGCAAATGGAAGGAATGCTGTCTGAGAATCATTCACTATAGGAGCAATAAATTGATCAAATTCTGATTTTATACTTTGTTGGAAAGAAAACGGCCTAACTGCTATTGATTCAATCCAGTCATATGGAAATAATATTAAATCTGCATCACCAAAGTTTTTATCCGATAGATTGTCTCTATATTGATTCAAATCATCAATAAATTTGAAATTCATATATACATTTTGAGAATCATATAGATCCTTTGCAAAACTTTTCCATCATTCTGTATAGAAATATTTAGGCATCATTACTCTAATTTCAGCGTATCAAATATCTCCATCCTGTCGTGAAGAGATATCATGCTGATCACTAGGAGTATCGGTTATTGGAGTACTATTTGCTCATGTATTTCCAAGCTGTTCAGTGATTGTAGGCTGACTGTCCGAAACTATAGGATCTGTGTTTCATCATCCAAAAAGTACCCACAATATCATTGCCATACCTCATATAATCATAGCCAACATGAAAAATGATCACTTCTTCATGGCTACTAAAATATTACGGTAAAATCTCACAAGATAGACTCTTTAATAGTAGGTCTGTAAATGATTGTATTTACTTGGAAATCATCGTATTTTCATTCAGCATCTATCCTAAAATATCTATCAGATATACCCGTTCAGAAATCAAATTGATATTCCAAGAATGGGTATATGATTCATGTTGTGCTGGTTCTTAATAGGTTTAATAAGCTTAGTCTGAGCTTTATATCTGATCATACATTAAACAACTCCTTAAATTTATTATCTAAACCACTTAATTCGGATTCATATGGGCTGATTATTGTCACCGTACCATCATTATTCGTTCCAACCCTTCTTTGATTTTGAATAGGATCCCAATAATTATTAGAAAAATTCAGTTTTAGACCAACGTTTATATCGTGCTCCCTAATTGCAGTATCTTTATTTCATTCCTGACTATATGCTATGTCTTGGTAAGAATATACAGTAAATGGACCTTGATTCTCACCAGTATTATATGTTCATATAAGTTGCCAATCTACTATTGCATCATTTTTTACTCACGTAACAGACAAAGATTTGTCAGTATTGAGTGTGGCTCATCAAAATCCACCAGATAAATATGGTGATAATCTAATACTTCAAGAGATGGATGTTGGTTTTGATTGTACAATTGTTCCAGATGCGTATGGATTTCACGTAGAGCTATCATAGTATAATAGGAATGTTGCAGAAGTCTCGTAGTCCATCATATTATAATCTGAAGAATCTCACGTAATCAGCATCCAATCTATATTTGAGTCTCATGGCTCTGGGACCTGGTTAGTTCTAGAATTTATGCTCCAAAAAACATCAGTTCATCTCGAATCGCCTGATGATAGATACGAAAAGTTACCTATTATTCAGTCCGAACTTTGATCTACACTTCACGTATAAAATAATTTGATGTTTCAATTCTTAAGTTCGGATTTCCATCATCCACTTCAGACGTATCATGGTTTACGTTGTCTAATTACCAATTCAGCTCTTTCTAGTGCTGCTATAGATGCATAATATGCTTTGTTGTAATTTTCTGTTTCTGCAAAGTTTGAAAAAAATGTCAAAAAATTTGAGTAAATCGATCCGATTACTGCCGCTCATACAAGTAATAATGTGATAACTAGAGTTAGAAGCATTTATCATTCAGATTTAAAAAAATGTTTTTATTACTCTTCTAGGCGTGGTGCTCCACAGTGAGGACAATATGCATAGCATTTTGGATATTTATTCTGACACTCACGACATGTGTCTTGTATAGATTCTCAGCAGGAAGTACAATATTTATGCTCAATATTATTAAAATTTCCACAATTATCGCATACCTGAATTGACTGAAATGATGTATCTCTCCATGGAGTTTTATCCCATTTCCATCACTGAGGGCGAATAGCAACGTATAGCAAAATTCCAAACACAGGACCTAATGCCACCACAAGCAATACGGATAAGAATTGAAACCACAATGATGAGCTACGAGCACCTGAATCTTTTGCTGTCCAAATTATAGCCACAATCCATAAAAAACACAGAATCAGAGTAGATCGCAATCGAATTGGACTTCATAAAATTGTACCCAATATTCATTCTGGTGAAGTGAAAGGATTTCAGATTACATCTGTTATATCTCAGCTTCATTCCAATATATTGATAGCTGTTTGCGCTAAATCTCAAGTTTCCATGTATTCACAAAAAATATAAAATGTTTTTACAACACCTAAATACAGGGTACGATTTTTATCCATAAATGCAAGCGATAACGTTATTTTTGATACATTTTTTGACAAAGTATTATTATTTTTTGACAAATGAATAATGCTAAATTTAGACTTGATTTTTGAAAAATAAAAATTATTATGGTGGCAGGTGTTATTCTAAACGGTCTTCCTTTATTGAAAGGAGGGGGACCACGAAGTGGTGGAGGATTTTTATGTGATGTGTAAAAATCCCCTCGGCTTCGCCGTATCCCCTTTCATAAAGGGGAATAATATTGTTTATATGAATATGAATTTAAAATGGTCGAAATTGTAAAAACATTCGCGAATATTGGATTGGTTTGACATGAAATTTATATCGAAGCAGATAGCGTAAAAGCTCTTCCGACCATCGAAATCATTTGACTACCAGATATGACAGTCAAGGAATCCAAAGAGCGTATCAGAGGTACATTTCGTAATTCATGAATCGACTTGCCCAAGAGAAAATTTGTGCTAAATTTAGCACCATCGGATACCAAAAAAATCTGAACATGATTTGATGTGCCTATGGCTCTGGCATTATTGTTGCGCATTTGGACGTGAAGTGTATTCCATCACGACAAAATTCAGAGTTCACTTTTTTTCTGAGAGCTTTGATTGGATGGTAGTATCAAGAGAATAAACGGTTTGCTTCCTTCGGTTCTTTCTGCTCAAAAGAAATGACGGAAGGAGTTTTTTATTCCTGCAGAAAATTTATACGAACTCGAATATGTTCCATGAATTAGAATCTACCCATTAAATCATTTCAATCAATTAATCCAGTATTTCTGTGAATGAAAAGAATTGGATTTTGTTGATTGATGAAAAGATATTAATTTACTCAATCAAAGTCAGACTTTTGAGGTGGATTTTGAGCATATCAAATGACAATTAGTGGCCAAGAGAGCATTATCTGTCGCTATGGCATGATTTCATAATGTACTCATGATATGAGCTCCATGAAGCTGAAAAACTATGATGTCCAAAGCTATGAAAAGCATCTTTCCGCCACTCACTTTTGATGAAATTTTGGAGGTGAGTCAGATTTATTCAGTTGTGTGAAAATTAAATAAACAGTTGCCACTAATCACGCAGAGACCATTTCGTCAGGTACATCATACGGCATCGAGATTTAGTATAGTTGGATGATGAACTCACTTGACTCCGTGAGAAGTTTCTCTAGCACACAAGGGAATTCTTTTTTTCGATGAATTGACTGAATTTCCGCGTGAAACTCTGGAAGTTCTGCGCCAGCCATTAGAAGACCGCTGCGTGAATATCTCAAGAGTGGCATGAAGTGTAGAATATCCTGCAAATTTTATGTTTATAGCATCGATGAATCCATGTAAATGCTGATATTACAAGGATAAACATAAAGTCTGTACATGCTCTTCGATGGATATTAAACGTTATCAGTCCAAAATTTCTGGACCACTACTGGATCGTATAGATGTGATTTTGGAAGTACCAAGAGAAAATATCGATACAATTTTGGACAATAATCTGTCAGAAAATTCTGCGACTATTCGTCAGAAAGTAATTCATGCACGAGAAATTCAGCAGGAGCGTTTCAAGTGAACATGACTTTCAGCCAACGCACATATGTGAGCCAAAGATATTCAGCAGCTTATTCCACTTTCTAGTGAATGCAAAGATTTCCTCTCACAGGCAGCAGATAAACTAAACCTTTCATGAAGGGTAGTTCACAGAACTATAAAATTAGCTAGAACTATCGCAGATATGCAAGATAAATCTGAAATTTCTGTACAAAATCTTGCCGAAGCTATCCAGTATCGTAGTAGGAGTATGTTTGTAGATAGTGAATAATTGTACAATAATTATACACACTTTTTTAAAAATGTCAAATGATTATTTAAAGATAAGGGAGAAAATTTGACCAATTTTTGACAAAAAAAGAAGTTTTGGATATAATTAGGAGTATTTTATAAACTATATGCAAATACATGCAACCAACACGGAAATCAAACAGCCATAATCCCAGGAGGAATGGGAATAAACATATAATGGCTAGTTTATTAGTTTTACTATGAGGTGTCATTTATTTTTGAGCGATAACATTTTTAGGTATACCTAAAGTATCATGAGATGAATGATGATCATTCACGTTAGCGTATACATGAATAGAGAACAAAAAAGAGGTGGTATACCATGCTTATTTTGTGGATAAGGAAAACCCAAGTAAAATAATAAGTGAGATGTTTATGACTGGAGATTATAATAATCCTGATTTCTATATCTCATGAAGTGAAGTAGCTGTAGAGGATTTTTCGATGGCTTACGATAATTCCTACATTATAAAAACGGAGGATAATATAATATGAGCCGATAAATATTCCAACATACTATGATGAGGGAATAATGATGTACAATCAACCAATATCACACTTATTGGATGACAAGGTAATACGATATATGGATGAAATGATAATGCTACAATTTTGTGATGATCAGGAAATATCTTAGAATACGCACCGAGAGAAGTACCAGCAGTAATAGTATGATGAGTAGGTAATAAAGTTGGATGAGATAGCCAAAATGTAATCATATGATGAAGCAGAAATAGTACTAGTAATGCATCTAATTTATGGATATTATGATGAGAAAGTAACACCGGTAATATGTCTAATACAATTATTGCATGAGGTAATGTAAATACTTCAAAAGAAAATATTTTTGTATTTTCAAATATACAAGAAGAGAGATTTTCACCTACTTCATCTAATGCATTCTACCTAAATACAGACAACTGATTGTGAATAAACATGAAAGCGACAGGTGGAGGGGTGGCATCAAATGGAGTTGTCCGTGTTGGAGAGATAAGACGAGAAGATTGTACAGGAAATAATGTGTGACTTCAATGAGTATGGAGTGGATGTTTAGTATGATGTACAAAGGACTGACTTAAACCTCTAGATAAATCAGAGGAATGTCAGAAATTGTTTTATAGTGATATTGAAGACGATATAGCATCTAATAGCGGATATTGTTATACATGAGGTTTAGATACAGAACCTCATGCTACACATTGTTCAAATTTACAGCCAGAATCATATATTAATGTCGTATTTGAGGCTGTTATCAGAGATACTTGTGAACCTATATGAGATAACCAATGTATATATACATGTGATAGTGGATATAGTTTAGCAGAGGATGGTAAATGTCATAAAGACTGTTCATTAAATTGAAAGACGATAGTACATGGTGGAACTACAAAATTGTATGAAACAGGTTCGGTACTATGTCCAACATCTTGTACAGGGCTAGATTTTTCATGTAACGAAGGTCAATTATATCTTAATTCACATCCGATAAATGAAAGTGGATATACTTGATATACAGAAGAATCTTGTAGAACAACAGACTACCATTGTCCAGATGGCTATGAGCCTCAAACAGGAGATGTACATTGAATCTACATTTCATGTACTAACTATACTGCACATGGTGAACAGTGTAATGAAGGCGATATTCGGTATAAATTGAATGATTGCGAAACAGGTTATACAAAAATCTGAGATAGCTGTTATGAAAATTGTAGTTATACATGAGATCATGATGTAGAGCATGGTCACTATAGATTTTGGTACAAACCAGAAGCTTGTAGTACTGATTGACAGAACGAGTGTAAATACCCATGAAGCCACCTTCTATGCGACAATGGTAATTGGTATCCAAGTGAAACAAATAAAACCAAGATTGATGTTATTAATGAAGGTTATTCAACTGGTTGTACTTTGATTGATACTTGATGTGATAGTAGTTTTAACATACATGCTGATGGTAGAAAAGATGGTGTCCAATACGAAGAATGTACAAATCTCCGTTATACAAGCAATCAATGTCAATGAGAAACAGTGTATAAAGACAGCGGATTATGTGCAACATGATACCATGCAACAGATAATCCTGAGAATCCTTGTGCACCAGATGAAAATGGTCAATGTTGAGAAACATATTTTAAATGTACAAAAGGAGAACTAGATAATGCTACTGGTTCTGTAAAAGACTCATACATAGAATATACATGGGTTTGTAAATGATCATGATCATGAACAGATGACCTATGTAATTCAACTGGAGATATAATAAAGTGAGAATGTAGTACGTTTTATCCATATTGTCGTACTCCATGGACAGGTATTAATGAACTTAGTGGGCAAAAGTATTTCTACTGGGAGTGTCCATGAAACGACTGAACTAATACGCCATGTACAATGTATAAATGTGGAACATGAGAATACCTACCAGCTAGCTGAACAGCATGTATATCATGTCCATGTGGATATAAGTGTGAATGATGAACATATACATTCAGTGAAGCAGTAGACCAATGAATACAAAAATGTGGAGAATGAACATATAGCGCATTATGATCGAATAGCTGTGCATCATGTTCTTCAGTATGATATCGTATAGCAGACAATCAATGTGCTTGTGAACCATATGTGAATGTTAATTTTAAAGTAAATAATAATTCATCACAAGACATCTGGGCACAAGAGGTTGAATTATTTAGTGGAGGATGGGGGGAGCCTGTCTACACATTTAATAATAAATATGTAAAAGCAAATAATTCTATCACAACGGAAAATTCTTCATACAATTTTATCGCATGAACACCATATAGAGTAAGATTGGTTTATGGAGACACGCAAGACTGTGCTTCAAATAGTAGCTGCCAATTTTCAGACGACGAAATATTTACTCCACATATATGAGATAATACAGTTACATTTAATATATCGCAGCTAAATTATCACAATTATACGATTTATTGGTCATATGGTATTCCAACAGATACTCACTTAGAGTTTGATTTTAAGATTCTAGATTTAGGAACAAACACTTATGTGCCTCTACCTTTAGATAATATTGAATTTTTAATAAATAAAAATGGACAGACATCATCAAGAACGTTAAATGCAAATGAACAATATAACAACGATGGTTATTATGGACTTTGGGGAATGGTAGTAAACGGATCTACAACGAATATAAATCTAACCTTTAGTAATGGTGCTGGATATTGGGAATCAAAACAATGAAATGATGTATATAGATTTACATTAGTAAAGGAGTGAGAAAGATATGTATGTACAGGCACACCTCCAGGAAGTAATACTAGACAATGATCAGGAAATCCAACATCAAATATATGATGGAAATATGTATCAAATCCATATGCAACATTATGAGCATGTGAATGGACATGTAATCCTGGATATGTGATAAATGGAAATACTATGAATTGTATGGAAGTAAAGAATTTATGTGTATATGTAAATCGAGAATGAAGATGGAGCAATAACTCTGAAACTTCAAGATTTATAGAGAACATTAACTTTTCTTTGGATGAAACCCTTCCTGAAAATATACAAATTACTCTTTCGGTATTTAGTGGAAGTGGAAAATATGGTATAATGTCAGCATGAGAAACGATAACAAGAAATTTTACTATTACAAGTGGGAAAACAACTAGTAATTCAGATATATATATATCTTCCAATTCTTGTTATGGTTCTAATTTTAAAATATGATGCGAGTATGCATTTAATATTTTATGGATGCCAATTATTGAGAATAATATAATTAAACACAATAATGTACAATATAAATTACGATTATGTAGATGAGATGGATCTATTGGGATTGATCCACAATGTCGAGGATCAGAGCCAAGAAATAATACAGTAAAATGACCAGAGAATCCAGATTCAAATACATGATGGAAGTTTGTAGAAGATACAAATGCAACATTGTGAGCATGTGAATGGAAGTGTACAGATGGATATGAGAGGTTCGGGTATAGTATGGATTGTATACCTAAGCAGCAACCGATAACATGAGAATGTTCAGCAAAACACGATGATGAAAATGATTGATGTGAAGAGTGAATAAGGACATGAACAACTGAGTTAGGTACATGATGGACATGGACATGTTCATGAGCATTTGGATGAGGTAATGTACCATGTAGTGAATATAAAACGCCAAAATGTGGAAATTTTTATTATAAATGTAATCCTTGAAGTGTTGAAAATACATGATATAACACACAAAACACAAAATACACATGGGAATGTCAAAACGGAGGACAAAAGGAGAATTGTGCTTGGTATAAAGATAAAACTGTAAACTGTACAGGACTACCAGATGATGCAAGTTGGGTAGTAGGTACATTCAAGCAGACATGGAATGGAACTGCATTTACTCCATCAAGTCACTCAAATAAGTGTGTTTATCCACCATTAGGAAGATCAGAAGAATGTTCATTTACATGTAATGATGGTGTCTGTGATGGAGATACAGGATGTAAGAGTACTGCAGAACAAGAATATTTCTGTACAGATCCACAACCAGGAGTGAATACAAGAAGGTGAGATGCAACACCACTATCAAATAGATCATGGCAGTATGTAGAAAATACAAATGCAACATTATGAGCATGTGAATGGACATGTATAGATGATCATCATGAGAGAAATGGTACAGGTATGGATTGTATCGAAAAGGCGGGGTATGGTGCACAGAGTGTGAGCTGTGGAACAGCACCAACAGGATCAAAATGGGTGGTTGATTATTTTATACAGACATGGGATGGACAGAGATATAGCCCATCAATGCAAGAAGTACCACGTGTGTGTGTCTCGAATAATTCTAGCACAGTATATTGTTCATATGAATGTACTGGTGGTAGAGTATGTGATGAAACAAAATGATGTAAAATAACGTATACAGCAACATTTAAGAGAAATGGAGCCACAAGTATATGATGATCAACAAATGATGTAAATATAAGCTGTACAACTACATGATCTAGCTGTACAATAACAGCACCAGGCATCACGAGAATTGATGGTACGGTCATATGATGGGACACAAATAGTGGAGCTCAAACTGCAAGTGTATCATCATGATGAACGATAACACTAAGTAGTAATGCTACATATTATGCAATAACATATAAGACTCCAAAGGTTACATTTGATGCCAACTGTGCAAGCACAGTAACTCCTTCGACAAAAACATGTCAGATATGGAATAGTGCCACAAATTGTAGTGTCACAGGTGCTAATATTACACCAAAAAATTGATATACTACAGTATGATGGAGTACAAATAGTAGTGCTACAAGTACTAGCATAGCGATATGATGAACAATAACACTAAGTGATGACATTACATATTATGCAATTACGAAAAAGGAGGTAACACACACAGGAACATTTGAGTCTTGTCAAGGAGCAACAATCGATGAAAATAAAAAAAGCTGTATTTGAACTTTGTGGAGCTGTCAAAATACAGATGAAGGATGTACAGTTGCTACGCCATCAGTTACACCTCCAAATGACTATAAATTTGCATGATGGTGAGATAGCTGTGGATGAAATGTCGTGACTAATAATAATTATATAACATTAACGGGAGATAAGACATACTATGCACTCATAAGTAGTAACCAGAAAAGTTGTTGATGAATAGATCCAACATGAGAAGGTGTAATAAGATGATCATCAGTTTATCCTAATAGTGAACCTAATAAAGATCGAGAATACAATACAGACCTATGATCATGTCAATGGACATGTAAAGCATGATACTATAAGAAGGATTCATCCTCATGTAAACAATGTCCAGATGGATATAAAAGTGCAGTATGATCAACAAGTATTTCAGATTGTTATAAAGATATTACAGTTACATTCCATGATAATGGATTTACTATTGATTTTGATGATGATCAAAGAATGTGCGCTTTTTATACTGGTACACAATGATGTGCGATAACAGGACTAAATTTCACGAGAACAAATTGGATAGCAGTATGATGGAACACAAATTCAGGCGCTCATATTAGTACACTGAATCAATGAGAAAGTAAACTATTTACAGCAAATGCTGATTATTATGCTATAACCAAGAAGACGATAACATGAACATTTATTACAGGTGCTTGAGTAGCATCAGTAAGTAAAACTTCAGATACATGTACGATGTGGAATACTGACACAAGCTGTAGTATCTCAATGGCTACAGGTACATGTAGTACATGATATTATAAACTATCATGGAGCCCTTCAAGTTTGGATAACATATCCAAAAATACTACTACGACTGGAACTTGTAAGAAATGCCCAGATTGAGCAACAAGTGCTATATGAGCTACCAACGTAACAGAATGTTATAAGCAATATACAGCAAAATTTGAGAAAAACTGAGCCGATAGCATATGAAGCACGATTTTAACAGGTAAAAAATATTGTACATCAGTAAATGATTGTCCAGATCCAACTGTGACAGCACCAACTATCACTAGAGCTAATTTTACTCTTGCTGGATGGAGTACAAATAGTGGTGCTACTAGTGCCGATGTATCGGTATGATGAACTATAACACTCACCGGAAATACTACATATTATGCTATAACTTCTAGGATTATAAAACGAACATTTATTAAGGGCGAATGAGTTTACTCGATAAGTAAACCTTCAGATACATGTATAATAAGAAATACAGCTACAAGCTGTAGTGTAGAAATGGCTACAGGTACATGTACTGGATGATTTCATACACTATCATGGGACCCTTCACGTTTGAATAACATATCCACCACTACAGCCACTGCATCTTGTATTCAGTGTCCGAGCTGAGCAACAAGTACAGTATGAGCCACTAGCGTAACATGATGTTATAAGCAATATACAGCAACATTTGAACCGAACTGAGCTAACATTGTAAGAGACTCCAGCATAACGTCAAATAAAGTCTATTGTACATCAGCTACGAATTGTCAAAATCCAACGGTAATAGCACCAACTATCACTAGAAAAGGATTCATGAATAAATGATGGAGCACAAATGAAAATGCAATGACTGGAAGTGTCGCAGAAAGTGGGACAATAACACTAAGCGCTGATACTACATACTATGCTATAACTTATAAGATAGTAATGTGAACATTTAATAAGGGTGTTTGAGTAGCATCAGTAAGCCCAACATCAAGATCATGTGCGATATGGAATACGGCCACTGGATGTAATATAGACATGGCTTCCGCGCAATGTTCAGGATGATACAGTAGTCTGACATGGAATCCTGCAAAATTGAATAATATATCCATCGATACTAGTGCTACAGCGACATGTGAAAAAAGCCTTTGCTGTCCAGATATGCCACGTAATGCGCACGAAGTCAATCATATTTCATTATGGTCTGCTACTTTATGTCAAGTGTCGGAGCCTGAATACCAATGTCAATGTATAGGTAGCTGTGATGCATGACTTGGTTCAAATGGTCTTATGGAATCTTATGACTGTTACTATAAATCAACAAAGTCTGAGTGTGAGAAAAATACACATTGTGAATGGGTATCAGGAGATTATCCAGAGATAGGTAATACTTCTCCAGGTTTTGAGTGTGATGACGGTTATGAGCTTAGTGGTTGTAATTGTATTCAAATTATTAATCCTGGTCCAATTAATTGAGAGTGTGGAGATAATATTACACCTTCTAATAGGAGATGTAGCGCATGAACAGTGGAAGGATATGATAGTACTAATCAGACTTGGAAATGTGTCGGTGAAAACGGTGGTGCCACAGTAAGTTGTAAATTTATGTGTGAAACTATGTCCTGTCCAGATGGATATGAGTTAAATTCAAATAATAAGTGTCAGTTTGTTTGATTTAAGTATTGTGCGGAACAGATATGTGAAGGTAATGCTGGTGAAAATTATTGTACGGATAATAGAGGATGTGCAAGTAGTGGCTGTTTCTGAGATACATCACAAAAGGCAGGAGATGGAATGGGTGCGCTTTGTGAGTGGCCAAGACAACTTTCTGTCGAATCTCCTCAAGACCGCTATGTCATAACTGCATATGGTCAAGGTACTAGATATAAGCTTAGTAAGTATAATGCTACAACATCAGATAAATGTACTAGTTTTGATGTCGAAGCATATATTCCTAATTGTAATAGTCTTGAGAACTATGAAGGCCAATCCGATAATTGATATTATTTGAAAGATTGTCGTGGTGTTCCTACAACCGTAGAGCCTTGTTGAAGTAATGAATGTTCAGTACTTGAAATAGACTCAGTGTTGTCACGGTGAATAGAGTGATCGTCATCATGAGGAGGGTCGTCATCATGAGGATGAGGTAACGGATGTTTCTTAGAGTGAACACATGTGTTGACTGAAGACTGATATAAAAATATTGAGGATGTCGAAGTGGGAGATGTGGTCCTCTCATACAATACAATAACAGAGCAAAATGAATATAATAAGGTAACCAAGAAATTTGTACATGAAGATATAGATGACGAATTGTACGAATTAGTTATAGATTGAAGATTACTTAAAACTACATATGCACATAGATTCTATGTTTTCAGGTGAGGTAATGATGATTGATATAAATGTAACGTGCCTTATGAATGGGTGGCAGCAGGTAAGTTACATGTTTGAGATGTATTGATGATGAGCGATGGTATGTATGTCACCATCGATAGTATAGAGCATTATCCATATCATGGACAGCTTTACAATATTTGAGTAGAGAATGTTCATAATTATTATGTAGATAAATGATATCTTGTACATAATGCAAAAGCGGATAGGGATGATGAGGTTGACTGAGGAAAACCATTAAATCCATTTGAAGATGCTACTGAAATTGAAGTAGAAAGGCATTAATATCAAATTTATCAACCAATCTTTCTCAGATTTATCAACGATAATGAATCAAATCTTCTGAAGATAAAGCATAATCAAAAAGTCCACTTATTTTTGACAGAAAAATAAAAATCATTATAATTATTACTGGGTATAGTTTTATTTTATCATAGTCATACGAGATGAAACAGAAATTAGATATTAGTCGTTTGTTAGCCTTTATATTATTGGGAGCTTCACTTTTGTTGTTCGCCAGTACTACTAATGGTTTAGAAATAAAAAGGATAGAAGAGATTTCTCCTCATATATCTCGTCTACATTCGTTATATTTATGAAAAAATTCATATGTAGGTATTATCTCAGAGGATGGACGTTTGAATATAACAAATGGACTAGTAGTATGAAATAGTTCAGCTGCTTCTACTATGGCTACTATTGGTTGAGGTTTAGACAATAAAATTTTAGCTAACAGTGAGTGAGCTGGAATTGCTGGATGACAGCAGAATAAAATCCTTGGTTGAAGAAATTCAGTTATTGGTGGGTGATTACTTAACACGATTAATTGAGATAATGCAGTTATTGTATGATGAGAATATAATACCGGATCAACTGAGGGGGCTGTAGTTGTATGATGAAAGTGAAATGTTTCTAATGGGGGAGTAGTTTTTTGAGGCTCTGGAAATCAGGCCAACTGAATAAATAGTTTGGTTATGGGAGAGGGTGCTAAGTGAAACATGTGATCATTCGCATGGAATGGAGAAGCTGATAATTATTCTGCACGTATAGATGCAGCTAATTGAATTCTGATAGGTACATATGATATAATAGATGGAGTTAGCTTAGTAGTCAATTGAGCTATAAAGATAGGTGGTGGTACATGAACAAATGGTGTAGCATGAGAAATCAGAATGGTAAGTGGATGCTTTTATGCTTACGACTGATCTTATTGGCATGTTATCAATCAGAGTACCACATGATGTAACGCTCTTCCTGTAGCCAAAACTTGTAGATTTGGTAATGTTCAGTTACAGGCGTGAGATAGAGTAACCGCATACAAAGTTAACATTTCTTCAAATTGTGATGCAGAAAAATCTGACAACGCTGTATGTAATTCAAGTGGAGATGTAACAGATGGAAGTGTTTCCTATCCATATCCATATTGTTACTCAATATCCTCGTAATCTCACTATATATCATACACAAAAATTCCCCTAATGGGGGAATTTTTTAAAATCTACATTATCTAATTTAGAATCGTTTCTTGATTTTGAAATATACCATCGTCAATATAGCTATCGCTATCATTCATCCTAATAATCGCCAAAAAACTCACAACATATTTTGTGCTGGTAGCTCTACATTCATTCAGTATAGCCCACTAATCCATGTCAATATTCAGAGTAAAACTGTAAATATAGTCAGAATTGAAATGGTCTTGTTTGTTCTAATGGTAGTTAATGTGTCAGACATATCGAATAGGGATTCAGTATTTTCGTATGCGATAGATACCAATGATAATATCTTATCAGTTTTATATTGAAGATCCTCAAAATATACATCCAAATCTCATTCGTAAAAATTTATCGTAGCTGTTTGTAATTCACTCAATATTTCACTATGAGGAGTGATAATGTGTTTCATCAAAACTGCACTTCTTTTTTTTATCAATAATTCTGAAAGGATCTCCTGTGTTAATTTTTCATCCATAGTACTATCTTCTAATTTTATCAAATCTTGATTAAATTTAGTCATTCAGGTAAGCACTTTATCATACATTGCATCGATAATTTTGTAGAGTATATAATATGGAGATAGCTTAAATTTTTCATCATCTTCAGCTTCAGCTATTTCTTCACGATATTGATTCTGAATTTTTTCTACATTATTTGTGACATATGATGTCACAGTTATTATGAAATTTTTTCCAAGTATTGCGTGCATTTGATTGGCAAAATGTTTTTTAGTCTTTGTATTATATTTAGGAAAACGCATAACCAAAAAAAGACAGTCATCATAGGTATCAATTTTGTCCTGTGTCGTAAAATCTAAGAAATCCTGCTCGATGATTTCGTGCAGATTGTATTTATCTACGAGTTTATCTATCTGTTTCTTGTCTGGATCGACCAAATGTATCCAGGTAGTTCATCAGATTTTGATTTGTTCGTCTTTCATTTTATTTTAGTTATGTAAATAAGCTGTCATCCTGAACGAATGTGAAGGATCTTGTGTGCTTTAGTTTATTTTAACACCTAAGATTCTTCAGCCGATAAATCGGCTTCAGAATAACGATGTTATTCATAAATTTCTTCGTTATTTTTATTATCCATATAATCCCTAATTACTTCTCATAACGCATCTACTAATATATCAAATTGTCTCTGATCTCATTCCAAATCTTGTTCTATTTTTTTCTTTTTAATTTCTTCAAATTCTTTCTTTTGTAGAATTAATTTAGAAGCTGACTTTTTTGGATGGGCCACATCATTAAATGAGAAATCTATATCGTTTCACATTTGGATTAATAAATCTCATTTTCCGAATAACTTATCCCATAAACTATTCTGCTTGTGTGAAATTACTGAGATTTTTCACCAATCAATAATTTCAGTTTTGTACTCTAATATTCCATCCCATAGAAATACTGTTAGAGAATCTTTACTAATTAGGATACAATCCAGATAAAGATTGAGAAATCACAGTATCCATTTAAAGAAAATAAACAATCATAATATTCATGCTATTCGTCTGATATATGGCACTTGGTACTGTGGATATTGCTGAGATATCGCATACGCTATATAAACGACAAAAAGAAGGACACTATAAACCAGCACCCCTCTCAAATATATGAAAGGACTATGACCCAAAATGTCTTCTACATCCTTTAGATCTACATATCTTCATAATAAGTATCTTCTTAGCATTGATATTATTTTGCCTTGATAAAAAACGGATTTCCGTAGTCAAGGCATACCTTCACTTAATCATTAATCAAAAAGGAAGGAATACCATAAACCATTAAGCAGACTTTTTTGCTTGTGCAGCTTTGATAGCTTCTTGCTTTTCCAAGAATTTTTCCATTCTTCATTTAATAACCTTCTTTACTTCCTTATTCTCGTTGAAAGCTGGGTGACAGAAACGACAAGTTTCAACCTTAATTGGTCCAGGAACTGTTGCGTTTATCTTGAAATTAGCTCCACAGATACATGTTACTTCAACGTCTTGATAATAAGGAGCATGAATTCACTTTTTCATAATTTGATAAATTGAATGAATAAAATTATTCGTGGTGGTTACCAAACATAATATAAATTTTCAGTTTCAATTCAAGAGAAAACACTATATGCCATTCTGAATGAAGCGGAAGATTTTGTGTATTGGTGTGTCATTCAGAGGGAGTATAGCGACCGAAGAATCTATTTACTTTATGTTTTCCTAGATTCTTCGCTAATGCTCAGAATGACGAATAATACCGATTTATATTGAAAAATAATAGTAATTCTTTACACTATTTTCATGATTATTTTAAAATGATATCATTATGTTGAACTTTCAATTATTAAAGCATTTAGACTATCATCAGAGATTTTTGCAGAAAAGGGTTCAGATTTCTGATATTTTTTTGGTATGATGATGCGTGCGTGATTTATTACTTTGAATCACCAAAGATCCACTCGATATAGATTTTACATGTGAATGAAAACCCGAAGAACTTGATTCAAAAATTAACACAGACTGATTATCCCACTTCAAAACAGATAAATTCTGAACTATAACTTTGATTCCATCCGATGAAAAAGAGCGTAGTTATCAGCTCACTCCACTTAGGACAGAGTGAGATTATGAAGATTTTCGTCATCCATGAGAAATTAATCGAAGTAATGATATTTTGCTTGATGCTAAGAGAAGAGATTTTTCCATCAATGCGATGTATTATTTCTCTGTAGAACAGAAAACCAAAAAAGAATTAGATTATGTGAAAGATGAACCAAAAATTTTATCAGAACAGGATTTGTTAAAGGTCCTCAAAATGCAGTGATATTGCTATTTTTCTGATATAAACTTGTTAATCCTTGCTGATTCACAATTCGTTTCACAAGTATTTCCAGGTTCACATTTTGATGAATATGCTTTTCGCTATTTAGTGGAAACTCAAAATTCGTGCTACGTTATTTCAGATCAATCAGAAAAAAAACCTGAAAAACTTTTCCGTGTAGTGATAGATTCTACATGATGAATTGAGTCTATGATTCATAGGAAATTGACTACGGTGTGAAATCCAGACCAGCGTTTTGGGGAGGATGCTTTGCGTTTGATTCGTTGATTGAGGCTTGTGAACGTTTGTAATTATAAATTACTTGAATTAGATAAAAAGAATAAATCAAAAAAAGAAAAATTAGAATTAGAGAAAGTTCAGCTTTTTGATTTTTCTGCTGAAACATGGGAATCTATCAAAAAGAATACACCATTATTAGCTCATGTTGCTAAAGAACGTATAAAAGAAGAGCTCTGTAAACCATTCATAAAATGAAATCCATTCGCATTTATCGTTCTGCTCGACGCCAGTGGAATGCTTCCAATTTTATTCCCAGCATTGGCAAAAACTAAATTTGTTGATCAGCCGATTCGTTATCATGCATTTGATGTTTATACTCATATAATGCTTTCACTCAAAGCAATCCAAGAAATGAATTCAGACTATCTAGTTCGCTTTGCGATGCTTTATCATGATGTGGGTAAAGTTGCACAGTATGCTGCTTACGATTCACTGAAAACTAAAGAAGAAAAGCAGGCTATATTTTCATGACCATTAAATCATCGTGAGAGTTCCCCAGTTTTGATGCGTGAAGATTTCTCAGTTCTTTGATTTTCCAAAAAGGAAATTGAAACGATAGAGCGATACATTCATGAGCATCATACACCCGGAGAGATTCTAAATTCTCATCCAAATAATCGAATTAAAAAAGTTAGAAAACTATACAGCGAAAAGTGATATGAGATGGTGAATAATTTGTTTGATATAAATATTGCGGATAGACTTTGACAGGAAAATCCACTTCAGAATTCATCAGACTTGACTGACTCATATTATTTGAAAGAGTTATTAAACCAGTTAAAAAATTCTGAATGACAATTTGAAATGAAAGATTTAGTAGTAGATTGAGAAAAGTTGATGAAACATTTTAAACTTGAACCGTCGCGCTTAGTTTGAGAATTGCTGCGTCAAGCTTTTGATTGGGTGCTAACTGATATAAACGACAGAAATAATGAAAAAGAGATTTTCAATTATTTGGAGAACTACATAAAGAATAAACAGAATCAGAATAATATTTAATTTATTCTCATATTTAGAATGACAAAATTACAAAAGACTGGATTGATTATGGCTATCGTTTCAGCTGTTTTATGGTTAATTTGATTGTTTGCTTGATTGTATTCTCATTTTGGAAATGTGCAGAGATTTCCAATTTCAAATGGAGAAATTCTGGAATATGATATAGAAACTACACATGATGTTAATTATTTCATTTATTATGCCTTAATTATTATTTTTACCGTTTGAATTGGATTACTTTTGGAAGAATGCTCTAGAAAATCATTAAAAAAATCATTAATCGTTTTGGTTGTATCCTGTTTACTTTGATGGTGGATTTTGGAGTTTTCGATTTGATTTTTTGGGACAGCGTGTGCCTGATGTACTGATTATATTGCTTACAGTTTATGAATTTTTTTCTTGTCGTTTCTTTCATCGTGGGTTGTATCACTATTTTACGTTGTCGGAAATATAACTAATAGCAGTAAATGGTGAATCGTTGTTTTGTTAGCTGTCTTGGCTTTTATTGGTGTATTGTCTATGTGAACAAATATTTCGTGTACACGCTTAATATGACCATTGAATTGAGGATCATTATTAGATTGTTTAGAAAGGTCATTGAGTAGGGTATTCTGGGTACCGTTAATTATATCGGTAACGCTTTGTATTATAGCTTGAATTAAGAGTCATAAAGAGAGGAAAAAGTCTAGTTAAAAATCTAATTTTCATTTGCAAAAAATAATATTATTAGTACATATAAATTGTGAGATTTTCGCATGATTTTTTATATGTATGAAAATTGCTATGTGAAACAGCAGTAAAAACAGATTGTATCTACGAATACTTCCAGTTATTACTATGAGTTTTTTAGGATTGTGATTTGTGAATGCTATATCATTTACAGAGAGACTGGAAGAAATGTGATTAGATGTTGAAGAATTTTCTAATAAAAAATCAGTTTCACGTTATGAAATATCAAGACTTCTAAATGTGGCACATTGTGAGGACTGTATACACTCTCCGGAGTGGATGAGACAAACATACACTCAGTCTTTTTGGGATAGCTTTAAATCAAAGGATGATAAAGATTTTGATGATATTAATTATGGCGGAGCTGTATGGAATAAAAAATCATATTATTACTGTGTGGCTTATGTTGGAGATAATGGTTATATGGCTTGATATCCATCTACCTCTACTAAATGTCAGTGAAAATTCTGTTGACAGGATAATATTACCATGTCTGAGGTATATCAAACGATTTTGAATATATCACAGGATAAAATTAGAAAAAATTATAGAATCAACTGGAAGGAAGTTAAATCTCGATTGAATAGTCTAAAACGCGATTGAATTGAAATGAAAGTGCTTAATGATACAAATATTAAAGCAATTAATAATGCTGATACAAATTCAAATATAGCACAAACAAATGATGAATTCCAGGCATGGCTTAAATATTGTATGTATAATTTATCATGATGTAATTTTCAGCGCTTCTGAAAAATCTGAAGATGATATCGACCAGTAAGTGAGCTTAATATTTTGTATAAAGAATGAATTATTACACAGGAGGATGCAATTAAAGTGGCAGAATCCAATAGTAGCATAAATGGTGCTGACACATTACGTATCTTTTGAAAAGTATTCGATAATTATAGTAACTGTACATTTGATGTAGATTATGATTGTGACTGAATAGTCAACGGAAAAGATAATTGTCCATATGCATATAATTCAAACCAATACGATGCAGATTGAGATGGGGTGTGAAATGTATGTGATGATGATATTGATTGAGATTGAGAGAAAAATCCAATCTGAATAGTAGATGATAATAATCATATAATCATTTCTTTGTGGAATGATGCCTTAGACAAAACTCCTTTATGAGATTCAGATTTATGATTCAGTTTTTTCATAAATGTTGACACTATTGATTCAAGATTTCCAACATCTGTAAGATTTTCAGTGTTAACCAATTCAGATATAGAAAAAATTGATTGGGATTTTTGAGATGGAACAACAAAAACAGTCAATAATTGAAATAAACTATCTCATACATTCAGTTCATATTGAACCTTCACTGTAAAAGCAATAGCTAAGTCTAAAAACAATTGACAGGCGTTTGCTATGACAAAGGTATTTATTGCTACTCCACAATCTGAAAATTATATGTTAAATATTTCACCAAGTGTTTCTTTTAAAAACGGAGCTACAGAATACACATTAACTCCATTATATTCTGGAGACTTAGATTCTATATCATGGGATGTGAATAGCTCGTTAGTAAAATCTCAGAAAGTTAGTGAAAAATTAAAAATTACCATTAAAGAAAGCGGAATGTATCTTGTGAGTGCTAAGTGATATAAAAATTGAAAATTAAAATCTGTGGCAATGTTTACAATTGTGAAAAAAACATCACCGGCATTTGCATACATAGCTTTAAAACCATGAGCATTATGGGAAGAAACAGAGATTACTACATATGTTGCTAGCATAGATAGAAATAATATTGAACGTGTAATTACTAATCGATGAGAGGAAACTACCAGTTCTAGAGATTTAAGAACCACACATGTTTATACTGAGGGTGGAGAAAAAATAATACAACAAACTATTATATTGAAGGATGGAACTAAATTTTATTTAATGGCAACGGTAACGGTCAATAACCCACTTTTGAGTCAGTCTTACTGAATGAGTGTGTCTTGAAAACGTTTGGTTTATAATCAGAATGAAAAACTTTCTTTATGATTGAAGACATATCCTCAGACATCAATCTTATCGTTATTTACTAGTTACCAGATGGGGGCTAAACTATTTCTTTTAAACCCAGATTTGGCTAATACAATCTTAAATTATAGTTATTCTACTGCATGAGATAAATTATTGACAAATACGGTAGAAATTAATAGGTGTATAGCATTAACTAATCAATGAACGATACATATAAATTCTAGAGATGTATGTAAAGCAGCATTGGAGAATAAATCATTGAGTAATTATAAATGTGATCAAGATCAAGATGGTATTCCTGATATATGTGATGATGATATCGATGGCGATGGTATAAAAAATTTAATATGAATTATTACGCACGAAAATAAAGACTGCTGAATTACGAGCGGTAATATAAATTTAGAAATATTAAAAAAAGAGTTTTGAGTTTGTTCTTTGGATAATTGCCCTTTTAATGAAAATTGAGATCAATCTGATTTAAATAACAATTGAATTTGAAATATTTGTGAAGACAGGATGTCCTTAATATTAATGGATTCTAATGATCAAAATAAATCAGCTGAGACAGAGGATACATTGGTATATGTTAATGATCAGGATTGAGACGGTATTCCTGATAATACAGATGAATGTGTTGATATCCCATGAAATTCAGCTAATGGATGTCCACAGTATTATAATCAAAACTGTTGGATATATTCTAGTTGTTGAAATGGAGAAATAGACAGATGAGAGACATGTCAAAATTGTCCTCAAGATGTTTGAGACTGCTGTGGAAACTGAAAATTAGAGGCTCGAGAGACATGTAAGACATGTCCTGCGGATGCGTGAGCTTGTGAATTATGTGGTAACTGAGTGATAGATGAATGAGAGGATTGTAAGAATTGTCCACAAGACGTATGAGAATGTACGGCGACATGTTGAGATTGAATAATACAGGATGCGGAGGATTGTAAGAATTGTCCACAAGACGTGTGACCATGTACAGCGACATGTAGAGATGGGGAGATACAATTAGCGGAGGATTGTAAGAACTGTCCAGAGGATGTGAAGATGTGTAGGGATAGTACATGTGGAGATGGGAAGATAGACAAATGAGCATGAGAAGAGTGTGATAATTGAAGTAATAACGGTAAAGATTGAAAATGTACGTTAAAATGTACGATATACGATATAAATAAACCGAAGTGTGGTAATTGAGTGATAGATAAATGAGAAGATTGTAAGAATTGTCCAATAGATTTGTGAGATAAATGTATAAAAGAAGATTCAAAATGCTGAGACTGAATAATACAGGACGAAGAGGATTGTAGGAATTGTCCACAAGACGTGTGAGAATGTACAGCATCATGCTGAAATGATAAAAATGAGAAAGCAGAAGATTGTGATAGTTGTCCGAAAGATGTAAAACAATGTAAGTCAGAGCTATGTGGTAATGGAAAGATAGATCAGAATGAAGAATGTGATAATTGAAGTAAGAATGGTAAGGATTGAAAATGTACGCTAAAATGTACGATATACGATATAAATAAACCGAAGTGTGGTAATTGAGTAATAGATTTATGAGAGGATTGTAAGAATTGTGAAGTAGATTTGTGAAAGAAATGTATCAAATTATGTGGTAACTGAGTGATAGATGAATGAGAGGATTGTAAAAATTGTCCACAAGACGTGTGAGAATGTACGGCGACATGTTGAGACTGAATAATACAGGATGCAGAGGATTGTAAGAATTGTCCACAAGATGTGTGACCATGTACAGCGACATGTAGAGATGGAGAAATACAATTAGCGGAAGATTGTAAGAACTGTCCAGAGGATGTGAAGATGTGTAGGGATAGTACATGTGGAGATGGGAAGATAGACAAATGAGCATGAGAAGAGTGTGATAATTGAAGTAATAACGGTAAAGATTGAAAATGTACGTTAAAATGTACGATATACGATATAAATAAACCGAAGTGTGGTAACTGAGTGATAGATGAATGAGAGGATTGTAAGAATTGTCCAATAGATTTGTGAGATAAATGTATAAAAGATGAAGAATCACTATGTTGAAATGGAAAGAGGGATCAAAATGAAGAATGTGATTTTATGGACAATACAAAACAATGACGATGAGATTGATGATGCTCTCAATCGTGTTATAAAATCAGTAAAGATTGATGATTATGTAATCCTGAATATGATTGAAAAGTTTTGAAGAGTATATCTAAGTCCAATCTTTGTGAGAGGTGAATATCTAGTGGATTTGCATACAATAGTACATTATTTGAATGGAGCTGGATTTGTATATACAACAATACAAACAATTACATAAAGTGTAAAGCTAAAAACTCTGTATGTTGAGACAATAATATTTGAGAATGAGAGGATTGTAAGAATTGTCCGAACGATTTGAAAGATATATGTATAGATGAATGATATAATTGTAAATGTGATGAGTGTCCAGAAAAGCTATGAGAAATTTGTATTAATTGTAAATGTGATGAATGCCCAGAAAAATTATGAGACATCTGTATTGATAAATGAGAAGATGAAAATGATAAGTGTGGAAATGGAGAAGTAGATCCATGAGAGACATGCAAAACTTGTCCCAAAGATATTGAAGATGGATGTATAGATTATAGAAAATCTGATAACGGATGTGGGAACTGAGAGTTAGATTCATGAGAGGAGTGTGATGATTGAGCAGATAATGGTAAAAATGGTAGATGTACTGGAGATTGTAAATTAGTCGAGGAAAAACAGAATGACGATAGTGAAGATAAATGGGAAATCGCTAACGAAAATTGTAATAGCTGTCCATGTGAGTATGTAGATTTCTCAACGGTTTTAACTAAGTGAGACATTATTCGTGCTAAATTGTGGGATAAATTCAGATCTGTGTTCTATAGATATTCAAATGCAGTATCAGTGGATACTTTTATGGATTAAGATTAGATACTTACATTTGCAAATAGGGTAAAAATCACTATATTTCAACATAGTCAAGTTTGGATTTTTATATCAGTTTTTAGAAAATGAAAAGATTTGGAATTATTAAGAGAGCGTACATTCGAGTAATTCTGGCTGTATGTATAGCTGCATGATGATTGTTAGTATTCTTAATGAAGGCTAATTATTCAGAAGAATTTACATGATGAGTAAGTATTTCTATTAATACAGAGACAAATAGTGAAGAAATTCAGACTAATCTATCGAATTTTTTAGCTACCAAAGATTACTGAAAAACCACAGTTCATGTAAACACGACAGAGGAGGATACTCAGATAAAAATTAATGCTAGTTTAAAGAGTGATGATGTTGTTGCTCAGCTTTCTACAGATATATCTAGTTTCTTGCTAGATGAATGATATATTACTTCTACAGAAGATATTATATGACAGACATTGACTGGTCCTAGTGTATGAGATTATATGAAAACTACAGCGATGCAGGCATTGATAATCTGATTAGTTTTGATGGTCATATATATACTTCTAGCATTTAAGGAGACTAGAAAATATATTTCTCCTGCTGTGTTGTCTGGATCTGTATTGTGTGTAATGTTATTTGATATATTGGCTACAATTTGAGCTTATGGAGTATGGATGTTGTTTAATGATACATTACAAGTGGATACAATATTTATTATATGAGTTTTGACTATCATTGGATATGGAATTAATGATGTTATCGTTATCTTCGATAGGGTTAGAGAGAATATGAGTAAAAATAAAGATAAGAATGTAGTATATGGAAAAATATTTGAGGAGAGTGTATGGCAGTCAGTTAGAAGATCCATTTGAACTTCAGTTTCTACATTAATCGTATTAGTTGCGATGTTCTTCCTATGACATAGTGACGTATTACAGCAATTCTCATTTACAGTATGAATGTGAATCATATTCTCTACATTCGGATCTATATTCCTATGAGCGCCTTTAGCATACCTATTGATGGGAAAATTTAACAAAGAAAAGTGAAAGTTCTAATAATTATAGATTATGAAAATATCTAAATTAGATTCATTTGTATATTATCAGGATAAGAATTTTTATTATTTTTGGAAGCCGGCAGGTTTAGCATCAACTCGATGAAAATCTGTCAGCTTTTTAGATTTAATGTGAGATGAAACTTTGAATTACAGTATTCAAGATATCGTCGAATCTCAAATGGCATTTTTCTGAAAAGAAAAAGAATTATGACTCTTAAATAGGTTAGACGGAGCCACTACAGGACTACTTTATTTTGCGAAAACCCCCGGAGTTTATAATACATTTCGTGAGCTACAGAAAGAATGAAAGGTTGATAAGTTTTATATTGCAGAAGTTTATTGAAATATTCAAGAGTGGATAGATAATAATGGAAATGTAATTAATTATCCAATTATGCATCACAGATATAACGATGATCGTATGGTCGTCATCCATTCATTTGAAGATGAAAAGAAGTGAAAATGAAAAATGCACGAAGTTAAAACAGAAATTTGTGAAGTTGAATATAATGCAATAAAAAATCGTTCAATTGTTTCAGTAAAGATTCATAAATGAATTCGTCATCAAATTCGTGTTCATTTATCTAGTATCTGATACCCGATTCGCGGTGATAATCTTTATTGTAAAAGTAAAAATCAAGATGTTTATAAGCTACAACTTTTTTCTGTATGAATGGCGATAGGAGATTGAATATTATAAAAATCTTGCATTCTGCTATTATATTGATACTCTGAAAATAGATTTATCCTTTTTTATTAACAAATGAAAAATAAAATTCATGTTTTGGTTTTATTTTTGGTGGTTGTGTTTTGATTTGTATGAATTAGTAATGCTTATTCTTTAACAGGAGATGAGCTTAAGCATTTTAATTCTCAGAAGGCAATCATTAGTGAGTCTTCAAATTTTAACGTTTGGAACTATTATTCCCAATTATCAAAATGGTATGATATATTGAAAGGTAATGATAGATTGTGAACAATCTCTAAAGAATTGAGAGATTACGCATATTCATTATTAGATTCTAGGAGAAAGGTAGCCAAAAAAGAGAGTATTACAGCAAAATCAGAGTTTGTAGATGAATATAAAGACAATATTTCAATAGATATAGATTTTCCAGAAGAAAAGTGTACATGATGGTACAATACTATAGATAATATTAGTTTTGCAAATGATTTTCCCACAGCTCTTACTATAGCCGTATGGTATAGAGAAAGTACATGTGGGTATTATTTACCATCAAATGGAGATGGACCATTTCAGATTGTTAATAAAGATTATTGAGCATGAGAAATTACAGAAGAAATATTTAAGCAAACGATACAAGATTTCATAGATTTTTCTAAGAAGAAAATAGATTCTTACAATAATAAGGCAAATGAAGAATATCCAGAGATAAATCTGACTTACACTTGATTTGATTTTACATGAGTAGTAAGTTATTTAGCATTATATAATGGATGAACTAGAACGGGATGAATGGTCCAGCCAAATGTTCCAGAATATATTTATGATTGATATTGAGAAGAGTATTCTGGGGCTAAAAAATACGGAACATACCCAATATTTTTGAAGGTGTTAGAACGAGAAGTAGACAATATGTAATTTAGTTTAGGGTTATAACTACATGAAGATAGTTTCTTGGAATGTGAATGGAATCCGTGCGGTAATTCAAAAATGATTTTTTGATTGGGTGAAAAATAATGATGCTGATATCATCTGTTTACAGGAAGTAAAAGCTTTTGAAAATCAGATTCCCTCCGAGGTTAGATTTTATATGTCTAATTATGATTATCTATGGCATCAATGAAGTAGACCATGATATGCATGAACTGCAATATTTTTCAAAAAATGACTTGAGGTAGTGGAAAAAAAATCAGATTTTCTCTTTCGTGAGTTTAGTGATGAGGGGAGGGTAACGGAAATAGTTTTTAAGCATTGATGATATATCATTTATTTATTGAATGTATATTTTCCAAATGGAGGGGATCGTGCGGATGGTACAGAAATGCTTTCATATAAATTAGATTTTTATGAAAAAATTAGACAGTATATTCAATGAATTCGCGCTGATTGAGATGAGGTGACCATATGTGGGGATTTTAATATCTGCCATACAGAGATTGATATTGCCAGACCAAAAGAAAATGAGAATTCAATTTGATTTCTTCCTATTGAGCGTGCAGAGATGGACAAACTACAAATAGATTGATTGATTGATGTATTTCGTCAATTAAATCCAGAATTAAAAAATCAATATACTTGGCGGAGTTATCGCGGATGAGCAAGGGAAAGGAATGTATGATGGAGATTGGATTATTTTTGGATATCTCCAACTCTGATGGGTATGGTTCAATCAATGCAGCATCAAACAAATATAATGGGATCAGACCATTGTCCAATTATTATAGAGTTTAGGTAGTATCGTATCAAAAAATAAAAAAAAGGATTGATTTCTCAATCCGATTTTTATTCATTATATGAAAATATTTAAATTCATTCATAAGTCTCTTCTTCGCTATCATCCATAGGCTCTAAACTAAATCAATTATTTCTAGCGAATTCTTCTTGAACTGCAATCAAATCACTATTAGCTTGCGTAAGCTCATTATCAATGAGTTCGATTTCATCAATTATGGCATCATATGCTGCAGCTTGTTCTTCGTCCAATTCTTCCAAATCCAAGAAAGGAAGTAATTCTTTAAATTTAGAGTAGTATTCAATATCCTTCTCCATAACTGTAATTACGCTATCTTTAAGTGAACTATCTCAATTTCGAGCTCATAGAGCATTAACCATATCTTTTGAAGTAGTACATTCAGATATTGTGTTATCTATTGCTGATTCAATGTCTTGAATACTAGCACTTTCATCCTGATAAGTATCCCAAACAATATTTTCTGATTCTATACATTTAGATGCAAAGTCTACTAAGTTGTCATTATATGCCATCACATCGTCATTGTTAATTTCTTCTATAATAAAGTCTCCACCATGTTTTTCACATCCAACTAAACTAAGAGAGGCTAAAACAATTCACAATAGTGACAATAATCCTAATTTTTTCATCAAAGTAAATTAAAATAAATAAAATAAGCTGTTTATTGTTTATGTTTTCGTATCAAACATTCAAGAGATTTTTCAATTATGGAATTATTTTTTATTTTCATATTCTACTTCTAATTGTATTTTCTCTGGAACTAAGGCTTTAGGGACTATGATTTGAAGTGTATTATCTAATGTTAATTTGCTATGAATTTTGTCAAAATAAACCTGTGGGGGAATATCTATTTGTAGTTCGATAGGTCCTCGATAGCATTCTTCTTGAATTGGAATGCAAGATTCCTTTAATTGTGGAGCAAGTCTGAATCCACGAACTAGAATTCTGTAATTCTCGATTTTTACTTCTACAGATTCTTTTTTTACTCATCCAAGTGGAATAATTATCACTACTTCTTGTGGTGATTCATACATATCATATGGAATATTTGGGGTATTACTTTCCGCCATTTTGGTAAATCTTGATATAAATGTGTTTATAAAAATATGATTCTTTTATTAAATTGCAATTATTCTTTTCACATTTCTATTACATATTGTTGGAAAAGATCTCATTTTTCTTCAAAATTTTTCCAACATGAGAACGATGGAGATGCTGTAGAAAGTAGACACACTTTTCATTTGCTAGTGTGTTCATAAGCGAACTTTACAGCTTCTTTCATGTCGCGAGTATGTAAAGTGGTATATCATTCTTCTCATAATATTTCGGCTATTTTTTCTCATGAATCTGGGAAAAATACAATATTTTTAATCTGACTTTTTTTGATTCTTTCTACTAGAGCAGGGAAATCGAACCAGAATCATTCTATTCATCATAGGAATATTGTTTCTAGTTTATCTCAAATAGCATTCATAGCTGCCATTGTGGAGTCTGGAGTAGTAGCGATTGCGTCATCGTAAAAATCGATTCATTTGAAATTTCCAACCAACTGTAATCTATGACGAACTGCAGTGAAAGTTTGGATAGCTTTTTGTAGTGTTGTAGCAGGAATTTGTAGTAAATCAGCCAAAGTTACAATAGCTGAAATATTTTGTAAGTTATGCTCTCAGATTAGATTGATATCAGAAAGTGGAAATACAGGTCTTCATTTAGAGTAAAAACATACTCAGTCTCGACTAAACTGAGATTCTACTCAATATGGAATTAAATCCGAATTTGGAAATTTTTCCGACAAATTGTAGTCATTCAAGGTCTTTTCGTAAACTATTGTATGTTCACTTCAGTTGATGACATTAAATTTAGCTTTGGTATAGTTTTCCATATTTCAGTGCCAATCTAGGTGAACTGGGAAAATTGCTCATAGAATTGAGCAGAAGTTTTTCTTTCTGAGAGTTTCTAGCATAAAACTTGAAAGTTCAATTACTACGAAATCATGTTTGGTTTCAAAATCTATTTCATCAAGTACAGCTGTTCAAATATTTCCTACTAATTTGGTATCGTATCACGCAGTTTGGAGTAAATGATTGGTTAATGCAGTCATGGTAGTTTTTCATTTCGAAGCAGTCAATGCGATAACTTTTCATTCATAATGGTCGAAGAAAAATTGAACTTGAGTTACTGTTTTATCCTGTACGGCTTGAATTTCTGGATAATAAGGAATTCCTGCAGATTTGAATATTAAATCAAAATCATTCAGATTTTTTAGATAATTTTCTCATGTTTGAGAATTAATTCATTCCGGTAGATTATCTATAGATTTTCAATCTAAAACTGTGATATCTTCAGGTTTTACACCGTGACGTAGTAGAAAATTTAGAGTTGATTTTCATTCCTTTCCATATCATAGAATTCAGATTTTTTTATTTAGTAGAATTGAAAAGTCCATTCACAAATAGTTAAAAGCTAAACTAAAAATTATGATATTCAAAACTATTGTATTTTCAAGAAAAGTGAAATCTGATTGAATTTCATATCGGAATTATTATTTTGAATTTGCTTATCTAATTAATGTGGAAGGTTGGCCGAGTGGTTGAAGGCGCACGTTTGGAGTACGTGTTTGCACTCTGTGTAACCAGGGTTCGAATCCCTGACCTTCCGATTTTTCATCAGGATTTATAATATTTAATAATTATTATGAACTATTCCATAGAGAAGATAGCATGAATTGATTGTATATTTGCACCTATGAACGATATTCATTCAATTACAATCCAAATTATTTGTAAGGCATGAAGTATCTATGAGACAGCTGAGCAAAGTTGAATTGCTCATTGCGTAGAGCATATGTTTTTTAAGTGATGAGAGCGTTATAAAAACCATAAAGAAGTTAGTGAAACTTTGGATTCTATATGAGCAGACTATAATGCTTTTACGGGTAATGATGTTGTAGAATATTATGTTAAATGTGCTCCAGAGTTTGTAGAAAAAGCTATGGATGTGCTTGCTGATATGGTTGTTAATTCAAATTTTGACGAAAAAGAATTGGATAAAGAAAAGTGAGTAATTATTCAGGAGATGAAATTGAAAGATGATAATCCACCTAGATTGGTTTTTGATAAATGGAAACCATGGTTTTTTGGAGATAATAGCTTTGGACGTCCTGTTTTATGAAGTGAAAAATCTGTATCTTCATTTACTCAATCCGATTTAAAGAATTATAAAGATTCATTATATACGAAAGATAATTTAATAATTGTAGTTGCGGGTAAATGAGCAGAAAAGGATGAAACAAAGAAAATGATTACTAAGTATTTTGGATGAATGAAAGATATCAAATCCGTTGATCAGCCGGATTTTCCGAACTATCATCCGGATTCTCACGAATCTTTTTTCAAAAAATGAACTGAACAGAATCATTTATTAATTTGTGCTGATGGTATTTTATGAACAGATGAAAGGAGATATGCAGCAAAAGTCTTGGCATGAGTTCTGTGATGAAATCAGTCATCACATTTGTTCCAAAATATCAGGACTAAAGAAGGGCTTTGTTATTACATATCCGCTTATCATTGAGATACCCCATATCACTGAATATTTATGATTAGAGCATGAATGGATAAAAATAGGTTTGAGTTTTGATTGAAAAGAATTAAGGAGGAGATTGAAAAACTAGCCAAAAACTGAGTTACTCAGGAAGGGTTTGAAAAAACTATATGATATTTACAATGACAACTCCAGATGTGAATAGAAACATCAGATGAAATGGCTTCATTTTTGTGAGAACAATATTTAATTTATAATAAAATTGAAACGTTAGAAGAAACTCTGGAGAAATATAAAAATCTGACTTTGAATGATGTCAATCAGCTCTGTGATATGTTGTCACTAGAAAATTGTTATACGTTTCATATAGAGTAAACTCTATCATTACGAAAAATACCATCCATCTGGATGGTATTTTTCAATATATTTGGCATATTAATATCTAAATGAATACAATACAGTACTTTCATCATCACTTACAGATGCGGCTACAAATTCTAACGTATTAGGGTTATTTACATAGAGCACAGAATACTGCTTACCATCTCACATGGTAACTAATGTATTTGTATATATCATTCCATCTTGAATGTCAGAAGTTTGAACATCTCTGCTAGTTCTAGCTTCTATAATAGGCAATAACGCGCTTCATTCACTATAAGTGTATTCTCCACTCTCTGCTAATCAGTCTGATGCAAATGTGTATTTTTCGTATTTATGAGATACAGGTAATAATACTTGTTCTAATTCGCTCAAATCCTCATTATTTAAGGATTCTTTTATATAACCTGGATTGTTTTCAACTTCTGTATCCTCTACTTCATTGACATCATTTACGTTAATTTCATTGATATCCTCGGGATTATTTGTTACTTCTGGGTTATCAACAGCTGGTTTATCACATGCTGACAAAAAAGCTATACACATCAATCCCAGCATTAAGACTAATCCTTTTTTCATAATGCATCTAGGTAAGTTATAAAATTTTTATTTAATGGTGCCAAGAGGCAGAATCGGACTGCCGACACAGAGATTTTCAGTCTCCTGCTCTACCACTGAGCTACCTTGGCATATGGTGGGCGTGGATGGACTCGAACCATCGACCTCACCCTTATCAGAGGTGCGCTCTAACCAGCTGAGCTACACACCCATATGCAACAGCAAAATCTGTTAGCGAAATTGTTTATACAAATTATATCTATAAAATCAAGCCTTTTTAAAGAAAATATATTTATACGAACTCTATCTTGAATTTTTCTATTTTTTCCCTACATAAAAATAATGTCTTTTATTTTCATATTACAACTATAAAATGAGAAACGTATGAACTGTTGTAAGAGGCATAAGGACCCCTGTAATTAAACAATGAGATGACTTAGTAAATATCGTTATCGAAAGCTTAATGAAAGCTGAACAGAGTGAAAACTTTACATTCCATGACCATGACATTGTGGCAATCACTGAAGCGGTTGTTTGAATTTCTAGCTGAAATTATGCTACCGTAAACCAAATCGCAAAAGATATTGAGAGTAAATTTCAGACTAAACATATTTGAGTGTTGTTTCCTATTTTATCACGTAATCGCTTTGCGGTACTTCTATCCGCTATGGCAAGAGCTATGGATAAGATTACATTACAAATTAGCTTTCCTTCTGATGAGGTCGGTAATGATATAATGGATAAAGAACAATTAAAAGAAAGCTGAATTAACCCATATACTGATACCATTACAGAGCAGTTATACCACGAAAAATTCGGAACTTGGAAACATATATTTACAGGAGTAAATATGATAGATTTTTATAAAGAACTTATAGAGCAAGAAAATTGTGAAGCTGAAATAATCTTAGCGAACGACCCAAAAGCAATATTAAATTATACACAAGATGTTTTAGTCTGTGATATACACACAAGATTTGAGACAAAAGAAATTCTAAAATCAGCCAGTTCCTGAAAGATAATATGAATGGATGAAATAATGACTTCATCAGTTGATGGAAGTTGATACAATAGCAAGTACTGACTTCTTTGATCAAATAGAGCTACTGAGGAAAAAGTAAAACTATTTCCAGAAAATTGACAAGAATTAGTCAATAAAATCCAAGAAAAGCTCAAAGAACTTACTGGTAAAACTATCGAAGTAATGATTTACTGAGATTGAGCCTTCAAAGATCCGGTTGGAAAAATTTGGGAACTTGCAGATCCGGTTGTATCTCCTGCTTATACATCATGATTAGAATGAAGCCCAAATGAATTAAAATTGAAGTATTTATCAGATAATAAATTTGCTGATTTAACGGGAGATGAACTAAGCAACGCTATAAGAGATGAAATTAAAAGAAAAGAAACCGACTTAAAGTGAAAAATAGAAACACAATGAACAACGCCTAGAAGATATACAGATTTAATCTGATCTTTATGTGATTTAACATCGTGATCAGGAGATAAATGAACTCCTGTAGTATTCATACAGTGATATTTTGATAACTATTCAAACGAATAATTTTTATTGTAGTAAAGAGCTGATGGATATAGTTTGCTGCATAATATGAATAGTTTTATGTATAATAGCCATTGTTGGTTCGATTTTGCCGTGACTTCCTTGACCTCAATTAGCATATGTAGCAATACTACTAGCACAATTCTTAATGAATCAACCATTTTCACGATGATTCATTATTTTATGGTGAGGTTTAATGATTTTGCTTATGGTTTTAGATTATTATCTACCAATATTATGAACTAAAAAATTTTGATGATCTAAACGGTGAAACCGATGATGTATTATATGAATGATAATTTGATTATTTGCTTGACCATTTGGGCTAATTTTATGACCATTCGCCTGAGCATTAGTCGGAGAATTCCTACATCAAAACAATATACAAAAATCAATTAAGTCTGCTTTCGGTGCATTTATATGATTTTTATCATGAACTTTATTAAAATTAATTGCCAGTATCATCCTCTTTATATATTTCTGTATATGATGCTATAATCATTTCTTCATAACTTTAGATTCATTCCAAATTTGAACTGATGCTCTCACATCTTTGTTATAAAAAATATATAAGAAAATTTATTTTAACAATATGAATAGTTATTTTTTCTTCTATATCTAGCAATACTCAATCATATTATTTTTGATTAAAATCAGCAGATAACACACCAGAAAACATACAAGATATAGAAAGTAAATTAAATATCAAACTACCAATTATATCGTTTATTTTTGATCCTCGGAATAAAAGTGACGTTTTAAATTCGATTGACAAAATTGTAGATCAGTTATGAACTGATAGGATATATCATTTTACGGTATCTCCTGATAGCTTTTCAGCAGAAGATGTGGCTTTGTGAAAATTTGACGAGCAATACACAGCATTTTTTAAAAAGATAAAAGAGAAGGATTTGCATGTAATATTTCGTACAATGCATGAAATGAATTGATGACGATATCCACGAGCAAGCAATCCAGAAAAATTTAAAGCAGCATGGATTCACGTTTGGACTTTATCTAGAGTTGTATGACTGAGAGAAGAAAATATAGCTTTTGATTTCTCAGTAAATCATCGAGACATGCCAACTAAATGAATTCCATCTCAATCCGCACAATTAATAGAATGCTCATTATCTAAAAAGGGGTGCTACCATTTTGAGGATTATTATCCATGAGATGAATTTGTAGACCTAATATGATTCACTTTCTATAATCGGTGAAAAGCGGTAGATAACCGTAGATGGCTCAGCCCCACGGAAATTCTGTACGATAAAAATTGGAAGACTTATGAACGTTTGCAAAAATTTTGAAAACCGATTATCATCGATGAAGTAGCCACAACGAGTGTATGGTATAAATGAAATTATAGTTATGAAAAATCTAGAAATGAATATTTAAATGTAAATAATCGTAAAGATTATCGATTACATCAATTGCGAGAATTTTTGATTGACCATCCAGAAATCGTAGCTACAATTTATTTCAACTGTGATTATACACATGGCCTCAATTTTATTGTTCAATGAGAGGCGGATCGGGCAATAGTGAATCTACAAGATGATAAAACTTATGCCTGATTCCGGGATTTAGAATTGTTTGGAGAAAAAAGATTGGATGATGCTTTGAAAACAATATTTCACTTATGAAGAATAAAAGTGGATAATAACGACATACTCATCTCGTCGCAATGTATGAAAGAGATTTCAGTAATCTCATCATTGATAGAACAAAAGGCTGAAACTATTGATGAGAAAGTTAAGTTATTGAATACGTTACAAGAAATAGATTGGGGATCAGAGTGTATTAGTAAGTCGTTGAATGCTTTAATGAATGTGTATACTAAAGGGTAGTACAAACTATGTATAATTAAGATAATAATATATAGAGATGTAGATTCTTATCCTGTAATTATAATGAGAAAATTTAGTAAAAATCTCTTTTTTTTGTATTAGATTTTTTTATACTTACAATGCAACATATTTTATATCGTATTTATACTTGATATGCAAAAAGATATATTATTTTTTTGAGTACAATGATGTGGAAAGTGAACTCAGGCAAATATTTTTTTACAAAAAAATCCGAACTATAAATGTTTTGAGGCTGGGAATATTTTTAGAGCATTGAGCTCAAATAAAAATATTTTTTCAGACTATGTCTCATCTCGCATTCAAGCATGATTATTGGTAGAAGATAAGTTAGTGTTCTGACTTTTTGACTGTGGTACCAATTTGTTGGATGAATGAGAATATTTATTATTCGACGGATTCCCTCGTAATTTGGATCAAAAAGATTATTTTGTACAACAGTGGGCAAATAAATGAAGGGATTATATATGTGTAAATTTTGATTTATCTCGCGAAAAGGCAGTAGAAAGAATCAAAAAAAGAGCTATCGAACAATGACGTATGGATGATGCAAATGAATGAACAATCAACAAAAGACTAGAAACATTTTATGCAGAAACACTGCCTGTAATTCAAGCTTTTGAATCGGAGTGAAAATTAATTACCATTAAGGCAGATCAATGAATCGATGATATATACAATGAGATGTACAATAAATTAGTTTTAAGTTAATCTTTTGAATGGTAAAGAATATCTGAATATTTATAGTTACTATAATATTTTTGGCATCTTTTTCTTTTGCGCAAAATCTGGAATATTGAACTAGATTTTTGTTTTTCCCATTAACGAATTTATCATCATTTTTACCAAAGTTAGATTATTCAAAGCTATCTGATGGTAGTATTCAGAAATTTGTTTGAGTTGGACAGCCTTTTTATAATATAGGTTATGAGCCATCAGATTTAGTTGTATTGCAATGATTGTCACATATCTCAGCACAATCTAAACATACATTAAGAAATGAGTCGGCTAATAATTTAGAAAAAATGGCGAATGATTTTTATCAAAAATTTTGAAAAGATATTGTAATAGTTAGTGCATATAGGAGCTATTCATATCAAAAAAATTCTATTTCAGAAAGCTGTAAACAAAGTGGGCGATGTGCTAGAGAATGAGAATCAGAACACCAATTATGATTAGCAGTAGATTTGTGGGAAGCCTCAAGTGAATCGAAATTTCTATCAAAATATCAGAAATATTATGATTGGTTACAAGAGAATGCACATTTATATTGATTTCATCAGAGCTATCAGAATTGAAGAGAAATTGATGGATACTATACAGAACCATGGCATTGGAGATACTTGGGAGTGGATTTAGCCACAAAACTGCGTGAAAATGATATTACTTTTACACAGTACACTAGGTTAACAGAAGAATAGCGTTTTTTGATACTGAGAATAATGACTTAGGGAGAATTTCCCAAAATAAATCCTAATTTTGTATTATATGGATTTTCTGCTCGTCTGATGAGGATAGATACATTTCTGAGATTAGGTATTTATACGAAATATTTTTATGTAGTTCACCTAAGCGGACTAGTCAGAATTATATTTATGATATAAAATAATCAAAAAGAGAACAAGAGAAGAGGCTTTTCTAAAATAATATTGTAATTATATAATAATTTAATATTAATAAAGTTACAAGTATAATAGCCGGTTTTTTAAATTATTTAAGTCTGTTTTTACTTTTCGAATACATGATTATGAAGAGGGGCTTTTTATTTGCTGTATTTAGTGTGCTATCGCTATGATTATTATATTGATGAATTAGTTCGGCCGCTCAATATACGATAACATGGAAATATATCAGAGATAGGTTTCACCCGATATCTCTTTATGTTAAATATGAGGCGGGAGCTATACCAGTATTTACAGGAGATTTGCCGGATTGGGAGGATGCTAACCATAATTTCTACAGATTTAGTTGATGGAATGATGGAACGAGAAATTATTGAAGCGGTGAGGTGTTACCGCCAGTAACATCAAACGTTACATATTCAGGAATATATACCCAAATAATAAAAACTTATATTATACAATTTGTAGATCGAGATGATACAGAATTAAAAGCAGCTACAGAATATACTGTTGGGACACCTGCAGCAAGTATAGATAAGCCAGCAGATCCGACAAGGGATCCAGATGATTGATGTGATAATTATAAGTTCTTGGACTGGAGCCCTGGTGTTGCAAACGTAACACAAGACCAAAAGTATACCGCAACATATAATTGTACGTCGCCAATACTATATACAGTTACATTCAATGATGAAGATTGATCATATTTGTGGTCAAGCGGATTTTCATACTGAAGTAATCCAGAGTATGGGTGAGCATTGCCATCACAAGCATGATATGAATTCATCTGATGGAGTGATGGAATGACGACGTATGGGACATGAGATACTTTGCCAGAGGTAACATGAGCACAGGTATATACAGCAACGTACATACAATCAGTTGTACTTTATCCAATTAGGTGGGAAAATCGGGATTGATATATATTGCAATCAAGTGAATATGCATCTTGAAGTATCCCAGTATATAATTGAGTTACACCGACGAGGGCGGCATCTGGGCAATATACATATACATTTTCATGATGGTATGATGGGACAAATAATTATGCAATCAATGAAAATTTGCCAGAGGTGACACAGGCACAAGTATATACGGCAACGTATATAGAGACACCAATATTATATACAATTACATTCGTAGATGAAGATGGAACAACAGTATTACGAAGTGAAAATTTTGCATATTGAACAACTCCAGTGTATGGATGAGCCACACCAACAAAAGCATCTGATGAACGATATACATATACATTTTCATGATGGTATGATGGAGAGCATGAATATGCAAGTGGTTCATTGCCGCCAGTAACAAAAGAGCAGGAATATTTAGCAACATATACAGAAAATGAAGTAGAATATACAGTTACCATACAGGTAAGTCCAGAATGATACTGAACAGTAACGAGTGGATTGGTAGCATCAAGCTATTGACAACCGATTGCGCTATTTTCAACAGAAGTTACAATTGGTGAAACCATAGTAATAGCAAACCCATCTCCAAAAAGTTCAGAATTTACGTATACATTCAGTGGATGGGATAATAGATGTTGAGATGAATTAACAGGTAATTGTACGATAATTGCTGAATTTAATAAATTTACAAGAGAATATCCAATTAAATTCGTCAATTATGATGGAACTGAATTGCAATCAGGTGAAGTAGAATATGGGTTGGAACCAGAATATACTGGGAATATTCCAACAAAAGCATCTGATGAATACTATACATATACATTTTCATGATGGTATGATGGAACAAATAATTATGCAATTAATGAGGATTTGCCAGAGGTAACACAAGCGCAGGTATATACAGCAACATATACAGAAACGCCAATTCAATATACAATTAGGTGGGAAAACCTAGATGGAACTGAGTTACGATCGGGTGAATTTTTATATTGAAGTAATCCAGTTTACTGAGGTGAGAACCCACCAACGAGAGAAGCTGATGCACAATATACATATACATTTGCGTGATGGGACCCCGAAGTTACGAGTGTAACAGCAGATGCGACATATACAGCTACATATACAGAGACACTAAGAAACTACACAGTAATATGGGAAAACTATGATTGAAGTGTGCTAGAGACAGATACAGATGTACCATATTGAACAGTGGCTACATATAATGGTGAGATACCAACAAAAACCTGAGATAATCAGTACAGTTATATATTTGAATGATGGAATCCTGCAACATGAACAACAATTATATGAGATACAACGTATACAGCAACTTACACTGAAGTAACAAATAAATATTGGATAACGTTCAATAACTATGATGGGGCGCAATTACGATCGGGTGAATTTTCATATTGAATTAATCCAGAGTATGAATGAGAATTGCCATCAGAACTATGATATGAATTTATCTGATGGAGTGATGGAATAACAACGTATGGGATATGAGATACTTTGCCGGTGGTAACATGAGCGCAAGTATATACAGCGACATATGTACAATCACTCTATCCAATTAGGTGGGAAAACCGAGATGGGGATATGTTGCGATTAAGTGGATTCTCATATTGAAGTATACCAGTATATAATTGAGATACACCAACGAGAGAAGCTGATGCACAATATACATATACATTTGCGTGATGGTATGATGGAACAAATAATTATGCAATTAATGAGGATTTGCCAGAGGTAACGCAAGCACAAGTATATACAGCAACTTACACTGAAGTAACAAATAAATATTGGATAACGTTCAATAACTATGATGGGGCGCAATTATGATCGGGTGAATTTTTATATTGAAGTAATCCGGTATATGAGTGAGATTTGCCATCAAAACCATGATATGAATTCATCTGATGGAGTGATGGAATAACAACGTATGGGACATGAGATACTTTGCCAGAGGTAACATGAGCGCAGGTATATACAGCAACATATACAGAAACGCCAATTCAATATACAATTAGGTGGGAAAACCGAGATGGAACTGAGTTACGATCGGGTGAATATTTATATTGAAATAATCCAGTTTACTGAGGTGAGAACCCACCAACGAAAGAAGCAGATGCACAATATACATATACATTTTCATGATGGTCTCCAGAAATTACAAGCGTAACAGCAGATGCAACATATACAGCTACATATAGTGGTAATTTAAATAGTTATAGAATCGAATTTTTAAATTGGGATGGAACAAGTTTGTGGTCATGAGATTTAGCATATTGAGTAACGCCAGAATATAGTTGGAATACACCAGAAAAAACTTGAGATGCTCAAGATCCATGTACATATATATTTGTGTGATGGGATCCTGAAGTTACAAGTGTAGCATGAAATACAATATATACAGCTACGTATATTTGTAATTTAGATAGTTATTGAGTATGGTTTTTGGATGAGGATGAGAATGAACTGCAATACAGTGTGATACCATATGGAGAACGTCCACAATATACTGGATCCACACCGACGAAGACATGAGATATACAGTATACATACATATTTACATGATGGACAAATTATGCAGATGAAGATGAATATTTTGGGGTAGATGACCTACTTCCAATAGTAACAAGTAATGTAACATATATAGTAAGGTTTGATGAAATACTAAATAAATACTTAATAAGATTTGTGAATGAAGATGGTACAGAACTGCAAGCATGAATGGTGGAGTATTGAAGTATACCAAAGTATAATGGAGATGCGCCGGTAAAGACCTGAGACTGACAACATATATATACATTTTCGTGATGGAATCCTGAAGTGTCAGGGGTGGTATGAGCCGCAACGTATACAGCGACATATTTAGAAGCAGAGAATAGTTATACAATCACATGGATAGATTGAAATGGAGCGACATTGAAGACAGAGCAAGTAGCATATGGAGAGACGCCAAGTTACAGTGGAGAGACACCAACGAAGACAGCAACAACCCAAACAGGATACACATTTAATGGTACATGGTATCCAGAGATAACAAGTGTAACAGCAGATGCAACGTATACAGCCCAATTTAATGAGACAATAAATGAATATACAATCACATGGATAGATTGAAATGGAGCGACATTGAAGACAGAGCAAGTAGCATACGGAGAGACGCCAAGTTACAGTGGAGAGACACCAACGAAGACAGCAACAACCCAAACAGGATACACATTTAATGGTACATGGTATCCAGAGATAACAAGTGCAACAGCAGATGCAACGTATACAGCCCAATTTAATG
>Ga0310690_10001217_pt1 | contig 47008 bp, 61 predicted proteins | sample AusTroGonzalo_MG_2_FD_207661 | JGI IMG/M metagenome (GOLD analysis project Ga0310690, IMG submission 207661) | Bovine rumen microbial communities from tropical cattle in Woodstock, Queensland, Australia - Gonzalo_04 (v2) (version 2) | ecosystem: Host-associated > Mammals > Digestive system >... | reverse complement strand
GCTGTCGCTGTCCGAATCGGCGCTGTCCGACGCGTCGTGGCTGTCCATCGTGCTGGCCTCCTCGGAGTCCATGTGGCTCTGGTCGGACTCCAGCGTGCTGTCCTCGTGGCTGCGGTGTGACGCATTGGTAGAGTCGAACTCGCTCTCGGCGGCGGACAAATGGCTGTCCTCGGCGGACTCAAACTGGCTCGCGCTCGCAGACGCCTCCCTGAAGGACGCGTCGGCGGACTCGATGGCGCTGGCCTCGGCCGACAGGTGGCTGTCCTCCGCCGAACGCAGGTGGCTCTCACCGGACTCTGTGCTGCTCGCAACATGGGACGCGTCGCTGGCGTCTGTGGAGGCCCACTCACTTGCATCGTTGGACATCGCGCTCTCCTGGGCCGACGCGAAGTCCGACATGAAACTGTTGTTATGCGATTCGTTAGCCGAAAAGTCGCTAGCCTCATTGCTCAGATAGTCTGAATGAGACTGACTATCGCTGCGCAGATAAACCGACTCGGCTGAGGCGAAGGCGCTTTCACCCCACTCGTTTTCACTTGCGTTCATACTCGCGTAGTGGCTGGCCTGCCACTCGTCGTTACTCGCTTCCTCACTGGCGAAGTGTGACTCCTCCCACTCTGCCTCGCTCGCGTAGTGAGACTCTTCATTGGAGTAATATTCACTGTCGTCTACCGACGCCTGGTGCGAAGCATGCGACTCGAGTGCCGAATCAGCGTGCGAGGTATGTGACGCGTCGACAGACATGTTGTGGCTTGCTTCTGAGCCATAGTGGCTGGCCTGCCACTCGTCGTCACTTGTAAGGTCGGAATACTGGTGGGAGTCCCACGATTCCTCGTCTGAGGCATACGCCGACGCGCTGTGGCTTTCCGCAAATGAGGCTTCGTTCGATTCTGCAACGGAGTTATCCCACTCTGCCTCACTGGCGAAGTGTGATTCAACATGGCTTTCCTCCCACTCTGCCTCACTGGCGAAGTGTGACTCTTCAGCGGAGTGAGCGTCACTCTCGACGCTGTCGTACTCTGACGCGGAGGCGGCTTCACTCTCGGCAGCGTCCTGAATGCTCGCCATCGTATATCCAGCATCGGAGTTAACCCACTCCTCGTGACTCGCCTCCCACTCGCCATGGCTGTCAAAGCTGACTTCCTCGGCGGCAAGGCCGCGGACTGCAGGATCCTCGGCACGCTTCCGCGAACCGGCCTTAACTCGTGCTTTCTTCTTGCTCATGTCTGTGCCTCCGGTAAATCTAGTTCCACCCCATCATGCGGGAGTAGACGTAGTGGAACGCCTCCTCCGCGTGCGGGACGCCCGCCTTTATGTCCATGGCGATCTTCTGCAGGTCGTTCTTGCTGTACTCGCCTATCTGGTCGGCGAGAAGAATGTCGATGCCCACGGACGACGGGAACGTCCGCGGGTCGAACTCTCCGAGCTGCGCCTCTCCTGCCATCTCACTTCACCCCCACGGCTGAGACAGATCCCCCGAAGGCGCGCCACAACGTCCTGACGGCGGCCTTCACGTCGTCGTCGGACATCTCCTCCGGCAGCGTCTGGCCGGACAGGGGGAGCCTCACTAGGCTGATCCGGACGTCCGCCAGCGCAAAGCCCGAACGAGACCCGGTTGTGGAGTCGGACAGGATGTCGACGTAGCCGGACCCTGCGTCGGCGTGGAACATCACGGACGCCTTCTGCATCTCCGACATCGGCCTCTCCCCGATATGCACGTAGTTGGTGATGCCGCCGTTGCACGACACCCCGACCGTGATTGGAACCGGCGCTCCCTGGTTCGAGTACGCAGCCACGTCCATGTCTATCCGGTACACGCCGGCAGCCGGGAATACTACGTTCCGTCTGAACCAGCCTGGAGTCCTGCTGAACGAGAACGCCACGAACGCAACCCTGTTCGTGAACAGCTCGTGGTCGTAGCCGTATGTGCTGGTCTCCTCGTTCATTATTATCCCCACATTGCTCGAAGAGGACTCCCAGTCGGGGAAGTATCTGGTGATGTATGTCGTGACATTGCCAGACGTTACCTTCAGGGCGTTGGTCTGGACGACCGGGACGAGCCTGTCGTACAGCAGCGTTGACGCGTCGACTATCTCTGCTAGGCTCTGCTCGCCGACATAGAACCCGGAAGTGCCGCCGCGCGGGTTGACGTTGAAAGTGCCCGGGCCGTGCGACGCGTACGGCGGCGTACTGGCGATCGCGGCCGCGAAGAACGCCTTTGACCGGTCGTTGGTCGGGTTCTGGAAGTAGAACGTCATCTCGTCGTTGCTCGGAACATGGCCGGCGTAGCCCTGCCACACGAACGAAGCCGCGTTGTTGGTCGAGCCGTCGTGGGCGTTGAAGCCCTCGACGTGGGAGGCGAGGCCCTGCGCTGTCGAAAGCATGCCCTCTACGTGGGAGAAGAATCCGCCGGCCTGGCCAAGGTAGCCGTATCCGGGGACGGCCATGCCGAGGCCCTCGACGTGGGCGCCGGGGGCGGCGACCTTGGTCATGACGCCCTCCGCGTGAGCGGCGACAGCCGTCTCGGTGGCCTCGGTCTTGCTTCCCTCGGCGTGGGATGCGAGGGCCTTTGCAACCGTCTCCGCTCCCTCGGAATGGGCGCCGGAACCAGGCAGACCGGCCCCGGCGACTCCCGCGACGGTGCCCAGTCCCTCCGCGTGCGACTGGTCGCCCAGCGCCCAGGTCGCGAAGCCTTCGGCGTGGGACGCGAAACCGACCGTATGGGTCGAGTCGCCCTCAGCGTGGGAGGAGTTTCCGTTTGCCTCCGCGTGGTTGCCCTCCGCGTGCGCAAAGTTCTTTGTCGCCCTGGTCGAGTTGCCTTCCGCGTGCGTCGCGAACTGGTCGGCATACGTGGCGCTGCCCTCGGTGTGGGCCGCGTTGTACTTGGCGACGGTGTTCCAGCCCTCGGCATGCGCCATCTCGGCAGAGGCCACGTTCTCCTGGCCCTGCGCGAGGGACTGTGGTCCTATGACGGCGTCCACGCCGTTCGAGCGGGTTCCGATCGTCACTGCGGGCACGGCCAGCGGGCCGGTCATCGTGTCTCCGGACTTGCTGACAAGGCCGGACAGGTCCGGGGCTGGTATGGCCGCGATGGCCGTGGCCACCTCGCTCGTGGTGGCGAAACGGTCGTAGGGGACCGACTCTAGGTACACGGCTTTCGGCGTAAACGAGATGGTAACTCCGGCATTGGATACCGCCTGCGGGTTTAGGTCAGTCCCCTCCACCGTGGGGTCGAGGTGCGGGGTGCAATACGCCCGCGCTTTATCAAATGCGGCGTATATCAACTCGCCGGTGTCCGGGTCGTAAAGATAGTCGCTGGCTGAATTTCCCCCGCCTTTATACCTATAACGACTTCCAGTCATCTTGTAGAACGGCATTACAGTGCCGTCTATAGTGAAGTAGTTTCCGCTGAGCGAACTCTTAAACAGCTCGCCAGTAGCATTGTGGATGTATGAATCACCATCTGCCCACACCTGCAGCACCTTGTGCCCCTCGACCGCAGCCGACACTGTCTGCATGACCCAGTTCGTCTCGGCCAGAGGGGCCACGGCCACCGCGACCTCGGCCTGGGAGGCCTTCTGCGCGAGGACGGGAATCTCTGTCCAGTGTGTCGTGTCGGACGAGGGCGCGGTCGTCGAACTTGACGTGGCGTCCGCCTTGCAACGGTATGCCTTGCCGTCGTACTTCACGAGGTCGCCGACTGCCCATGCGCCAGCCGCCCACGTGCGGTCGGGAAGGGATTCCAGCGCGAAGCTGGCGTAGGGATCGGTGAACTCCAGCTGCCTCGGGCTGTATGTCCAAGTCCCCGTCACCGAAACTGGGTTCAAGTCCACCCCCGGGACGGTCGGGTCGAGATGCGGGGTGCAGGTCGCGTACGGGTCGCCGGAATAGTTGTAGACTAGGTACCCGTTCGACGGAATGTACACCATCGGAGTGCCAGCTCCGAACTTGTAGACCGTCTGCCGCTCGCCGTAGTACGTCCCCGTGGCGCTTCCGCTGTAGCTGTAGGTTCCGTAACCGGTACGGGTAAACGAAGGAACAGACTCGGTTGCGGCGTACAGCCGCCCCTTGTCGTCGAGCGCATCCGTTCCACCGGCGTTGTAGATGCGAGTAGGCTTGAAGTCCGCGCCGGCGATCGCGGCCACGCCTGCCTCGAGGTCGGCTATCTTCGCGGAATTTGTACTGACTGCGCCGGACAGCTCAGCCACCTTGGCCGCGTTGGTCGCCGCGGCCTCTCCCGTGGCGGACCCAGACTCACGAACGGCCTCGATGAGCTCCTCGACCTGCGAATAGGTAGGGTGAGAGCCGCTGTAAAGAGACGCCGCCGACCTGGCCACAGCCGACTCGTAGGCTCCGGCCTCACCGCCGGCCTCATGAACTGCGCCAATGAGACGAGTGATCTGATCCGCTGTAGGCTCGGTGTATAGAGATTGCGCAAATGTGGCGAAAGCCACACCGGCGGCGAGCAGAAACGCAGATATACGCATGGCCTAGTATCCTCCTTGTCGTAATTATACTAAATGCGGCTCTGCGTGACAATACGTCCCTTACTTGTAAAAACTGGTCTTTACCTTCGGGTATCGTATGTCCTTGTCCGACACTTCATAGTTGTGGACGCAGTAGGTAGGGTCGCCCAGCCAATGCGTAGACCCTGCCGTGTTGTACGCGCTGGAGACGCGCTTGATCCAGCAGACGCTGTTCGGCATGTCCTTCTCGACGGCCTGGCACCCGTTTCCTATGCAGGCAACGGCGAGCCGGCACATCCGCTTGAAGTCACCGAACGTCTTCCTTACCTCGCGCATGTTGGCGAGGAACACGCTCGAGCTGAAGTATATGCCGTGCGTCAGGCGGCTGAGGATCCTGTTGCTGTCCTTGACGTCGTACATGGCCTGCAGGTTGGCCTTGCAGAACCGCACGTTGGGGTGCTCCGGGTAGATGCCGGAACTCGGCTTGTGCTCGGCCACCATGGCGAAGTCGTACCCCTTGACGTCCTCGTCAAACAAGTCGAGCATGCGCTTGTCGGTCACGATCATGTTTCCCTCGACAAACATGGCGAGGTCGTACTTCTGCAGCTCCGGGACGAACGGTATGAACAGCTGCGCTGCGTTCATCCGCTCCCACGTTATCCTGCCGCTGCGCCAGTTGCACATGGCCCGGAATCCGGAAAAGTCCATCATCTTCACTATGTCGATGATCTTGACGTCCTTCCGCTTCAGCTTCTTCCCGAGCCACGGGCCGTCCGCGAGAACATAGAGGTCAATCCCCTTCAGCCTGTCGCCGCACACGTCCTGCATGGAGTTGATGGCGTAGTTAAGCCTCTTAACGTCGTCATCGTCGGCAGAGCTTGTCCACACTATGCAGCGGCGGGGCACGACGGCCGACGCCTTCGGGTCGATGTCGGTCTCGCGCGGGCGCAGCCCGGCCTGGTCAAAGCGGGCGATCGGGGTGATCTCAGGGACTTTGCTCGACATGTTGCGCATCTGCGACTTCCCGATCCCGGTGAAGTGCCGCATGGTCGAGTCTCCGACGACGTACGGGCCATTGCCGTTGGCGCGGGCGCCGAATCCCGAAAGAAACCGGCTGTCGACCCCCATGTACGCGTTCACGAAGTCCTGCTCGGGGAAGATGTACTCGTCCCTGATCATGGCCGGCCAGAACGCCTTGCACCGCCTTATGTACCAGTCTATGTCGCGGTCTATGACCGGAATGTTCCAGAGGAACAGCCCGGCGCTGATGTACGCCTGGCAGCCGTTTCCGTACTTCGACCACACGCGCGCATTGAGCTCGTCGCGGATCTCGTTCGGTATGTGCTTCTGTATGAGCGTCCTGACGCGGTCGAGCGGCTCGTACAGGTCAGGGACGCCGCCGACCTCGAACTCCCCGAGCGGGTGCTCGAGGACGTCGTCGACGGTATGGTACTTCGGCGTCGGCGTGGCGAAGACGTCAGTGTCGAGCGTCATGACCGACCGATACTGCTTGAGCTTGCCGATCAGGGGCACGCACATCTTGTACAGTATCGCAACCGGCCAGCGGTTGCCGAGCGTGTCGTACCCCTCCTTGGTGAAGCCAAGCTCCTTCATGTACGGCGTCGGGTCTATCCGCTTGAGATTGAAGATGTAGTCAAGCCCATGCAGGTTGTCCGTGGGAAGCGTAATGACGTAGAAGTCCGTCGGCCTCTTTATCATCATGCGCATGCTGGCGATCGAGAACCGCCAGTAGTCGTAGTCGCCCCCGTCCGTGCACCAGATAACTGCCGAACGGCCGATGTCGTTATAGTTTGCCATGGCGCTTGGCTACCTCCTCTTTAGTCAGAAGACCTATCTCCTCGGCCCGCTTTGCCATCTTCTCGTAGTTATGCGCGCAATAGTGCCTGATGACGCACACCCCGTCGTCTGGCTCGACGCCGGACTTCGCGAACCAGTTGTAGACCATGCTGAAGTTGGTGTTGACCGTCATCATGGCGTTTATGAAATCCTGGTCGAGGAAGCCGAACTTGCCGCGGCACTCGGCCTCCCAGAACATCCGCAGCCGCTCGCGGTACCAGGGTATGTCTCGCCTTATCTCCGGCAGGTTCCAGAGCAGTACGCCTGCGTTGACATACGGCTTCAGCCGCAGCACGGCGCCGTACCGGTCGCTGACCTTCACCGAAAAGTCCGGGCGAAGGTCCTCGTCGACGCTCCTGCGTATCCTGCCATGCTCCTCCTGCACCGTGTCCACCACGCCGCCGACCTCATGCCCCCGCAGGTCGGCCGACAGGAACGCGTCAACCCGCTCCGACAGCACGAGGACGTCGGTGTCGAGGTACAGCACGCGGTCGTAGTCGCGGAACGCCGGGTGAAGCGGTATGCCCAGGCGGTAGAGCACGACGAACGGCCAGCTCCGGTTCCACCCGGCCGGCGTGATCGACAGCTCACCGAGCGTCTTGTCTATGTCGTCTATCTGCCTGAACGTCCCGTGCGCGGCAGCCTGCGGCACGGCCGACGCGATGTCCGGGATCTTGACGCCGGGAGGCGTCAGCACAAACGAATCAAACGCGAGCTTCGAGTACCGGGAGATGCTGCGCAGGGACCACACCATGCGCTGGCAGTCGTCCGGATTGCCGTCCGTAATGTGCACGACGGCCAACTTGCCGGCGCTGCACGGAAGCATGCTTGCTGGCTTGTCCGCTGGACGCACCGCGGCTGCGGCTGCCGCATCGCCGGACACGACGGCGTCCAGCCCGATGGCCGCCGCTGCCTTGTTGAACTCGCAATCAGGCTTGTCTGCCCCGGCCTGCCCGTCGTAGTAGAACGCGGCGACAGACTGCGTCCACTGGACGTCTGCCCGCGTCGCGCACATGCCCGGGTCCATCAGCGCCGCGGAATCCGCGAACGCGCTGACGAATGTGTCTACGAGCCCTACCACGCGGCCCTGAGTCTCGGCGTGCCAGAACCACTTCAGGCGATCCCCGTACCACCCTATGTCCTTCCGGATCCTGCCGATGTCCCACAGGTAGATCCCGCCGCCGGCGTGCATGCGCCCGTGCGGCGGGTTCAGACGCCATACGCGATCGCGCATAGCCGCCGCGGCCGACTCGGACAGGCAGGCGTCGGACTCGACCATTCTCCCGCCGCACAGCATGGCCGTACGCGACGGACTCGCGGCGCCCACCACCTCGAACCCGCGCGTCTGCGCCGTCAGCCACTCGCTGAACCTGAGGTTGAACGCAAGGACGTCGCTGCCGACGGACAATGCCCTGTCGTACCCGCTCAGCGCGTCCAGCAACGGCACTGCAAGGCATGCTAGCGTGGAATACGGCCTGCGCCGGTTCCAGCCGTCAGGCTTGAACCCGAACGCCCCCAGCGTCCCGTCGACCGGCACAACGCCTTTGCACTCGGCGGCTATGTACGGATCGTCTGCCACGCCGGCCCCGGCGGCAAGCGTCAGCAGGAAGATGTCACAGCCGATCCCCAGCCTCCGTATGCTTGCAATCGACTTGCGAACCCGCCAGAGGTCCTTGCCGTCGGTACTGTACACTATCGCGATGGACACCACTACCTCCCTTCTGTCATACGCCACTGCGGATGCTCACGTCTCTACCCCGTTTATCAGCGAGGCACCGCCGTTCTGTACGGCAAACCGCACGCGCGGAATGTAGACCTCGACCGACGACGTGAGATGCGGCCAAACCCTGTCAGCCGCGTCTACCGGCCACTTGTATCCGGAAGTGCCGCAACGCTCGAAGTGCTCGACCACGCAGCGCATGCCGTCGCGGTTGAGCATGTAGCACGTCAGGTTGTCGAAGAATATGCCCTTGGGAAGGACGGCCCACAGCCTGTCGTCAGAGCCGCAGAACAGCCCAGACAGGACCGGTGCCTTTACTCCGACGTAGTCCACGGCCGCGTTCGCACCGTCCGGCATAGAGCCAATGTAGCGGGCAAGCTCCGCGGCGGGTACCGTAAACCGGCAGTCGTCCTCGACGAACAAGACATGCCTGAAGCCGGCGTCGAGGGCGAACTTGACCATCCCATAGTGGCCGAACAGGCAGTTCTTCACGTTGGTCTTCTTGGCGCCGTCATTCGCAAACCTGCGGCGGTCTAGCTCGATGTGCGCGAACGCGTTGTGCTCGTTGAGATACGGAAGAACCATGTCCCCGACGCCGAGCCGGTCGAACTCCCTGACGATGGCCGGAAGCCGGGTGCCGACGCCCTGCGGGCACGACAGGCACATTATCCTGTCGAACTTGGCGTGCATTGCGTCCGAAACGCTCAGGCCCGCGGACTTCGCGCTGCCGCGGCTCACCGACGCGCTGTACTCGCGTACCGCGGCAAGCCCCTCCTTGAAGCACGCAGACACGCGACCGGCCGTGTCCTTTGCGAGGAGCGGCTTCTTGGCGATCGCCATGCAGTGCACGCATACCTCCTCGCACAGCTTGTCTATGCTCGAGAGGAACAGGTCGCGCAGGGTGGGGAACATGAACTCGTCCTCTCGCCTGAGCAGCTTGACGATGGACGTAGCGTTCGGGCAGTAGCACCACTTCAACGCGCCGCGGTACTTGTGCACGCAAATGCCGCACGGCCCGCTGCCGCCGATGCCGCGAAGCACGAAGCAGCCGTGGGGGTCGTTGATCGGGATGTTCTCATCCTTGGGGGAGATGAGCGAATTGTAGTGGACCTCGACCTTTGCCTTGCGCTGGGCGTCTGCGTCCTTTGGTCCGAGATAGTCTGCCATGTCGTAGCCTAGCGCCTCAACCTCCGCCACGACGGACTTGTCGGAGAAGTTCGTGTTCATGCGCAGCTGGGTGTAGCTGCGTACGTGCTCCTTGATGTACCGGCAGAACTCGACGCACCTGGGGTGGAGGGTCGGCTCGCCGCCGACGACGATAAGGCGCTGCGGCAGGCGGTCAAGCTCGTTTATCTGGTCTACGATCGACGCGATGTCCTCGTCGGTCATGTCCGAGGTCGGGTCGTCGATGACGTTGCACAGGTGGTTGCATCCCGGGCAGGAGAAGTTGCAGCGCCTGGTTATGTCTATCTCGTAGTTCATGTGCTACCATGCCTCGAAGTAGTAGCCCTTGGCCTTGACCGCCTCGACACAGACCGGGCAGACGCCGTAGTACTTGCGCCAGTTCTCGGTGTCCCGGTCGGCCTCGCGGCGGCACCTCGCGAACTTCCCGTCGCTGGTCGCGCCGCAGTTGACGCAGAGGCTCCTGTACGCCCGCTCCTCGTCGAGCTCGGCGCACATGTCCTTGCCGACGTTGTGGCGGTACTTCCAGTCCCATGGCAGGGCCAGCGTGTCCACGGCCACGTCCACGACCGCGCCCGGCAGCATGGCGACCATCGCCGCCGGTATGCCGACGTGCTGACCCCAGTAGCAGCGCTCGGGCGCCCAGTGCCAGCTCATCCGGAGAAGCTGCCAGCGCATCTTCATCGTCGGGTACAGCCCGTACGTGGCGAGCAGGTCTCGGGACTGCGGGTCTCCCTTCCACTCGCGGCGCACCCACTCCTGCCGCTCCTCGCTCCACACCTTGCGCGAGCCGTCGTCCAGCTTGCCGAGCCTGATGGCCGAGAAACATCCGCAGCAAAGCGTCGCCAGCGCCAGTGTCGCAACCAGTGTAATCTTTCTCATGTCAGCCGTCCTTTCTGTAGATGTCCACGCCCTTCCAGCCGAGGGCCACGAGCTCCTCGCGGCTCATGCGGTCGTACTCGACCTTCCAGCCGCTCGCACGGAGGGCGTCGTGCCACTCGTCGTACCGGCGCAGCCAGTCGTCGACAGTGTCGTCCCTGTGCCTGCGGTAGAACTCCCTGAGCCAGCGCTCGGTCAGGTAGATCCTGCCGCACTTCCTGTAGGGGCTGCCGAAGTAGGTGGTCACGGTGAGGTAGTAGCCTTGACGCTCCACATCCGCCAGGCTGTCGTCGATCACCCGGCGAAGGTCCCAGTCCTTCAGCTCATCGACGAGCATGTTGCCCATGCCAGGGCACGGAGACCCCCAGCCGCCCGTGTCCTTGTACGGGCCGCCCTGCAGTGTGTAGTACCTGTCGGGGCGGAGGTCCTCGAACCAGTCGTCCGGAAGTGCAAGAACGGAGCCGGCCGACGGTAGCACTGCCGCCGCGGCCAGGGATCCGATGAACGAGCGCCTGCTAAGGTCAGTCCTGGCTGCCATCGCCGCCCTCCTTCTCGTACGGGTACTCGGTGATGAACTCGGAGTACGGCAGCCTCACGATGAACTTCTCGCAGAACTCGTGCCACGCAGGGAGCCTGTGGTTCCTGCGCCAGCGCCAGATCTCGATCAGGTTCTCGTAGCTGCACGTCCAGGTGATGCGCTCGTACAGGTACGAGTGCGGCAGCATGCGCTTGATCGAGCGGAATATCTGCTCGGCCTCCTCGGTGCGCCCCGCCTCCTTGGCGACGACGTACTGCTCGCGCGCCAGGTTGAGGGACGTCAGCGTCTCGTCGAGCTGCGCCTTCTCTAGGTCCGTCTCCGGTGCCTCGAAGTCGTCGAGCGTCAGCGGGCGGCTCGTGATCTTGTGCATGGTGGACGACGAGTCGGCCGTGGTGCCGACCTTGTACGTCGCGAACTCGTGCATGAAGTACGCCGGCATCTTGCAGATGTCGACGATCACGCTGATCTGCCGCATGAACTTGCGGTGCGGCGCGCCGGCCTTGATGAGCCTGCGCGCGAGCTCGCGATCGGACGGGCCGACCACGGCCGCGCCGCCGGCCTCGAGCGTGTCGGACTTGTCCCAGCCACTCATGGCGTTGCGCATGCCGCGCAAGGCGTGCTGCAGGTGGGAGACCTCTACGTTCTTGAACTCCATGTCAGCCCTCCTGCTCGTTGTCGTCGGGGAGGCACTCCCAGTCTTCGGCGAGCAGGTCGCACGGAGTGGGCGTCCAGCCGGTGAGGATCTTCGGCGCGCCGTCCTCCTCCATGTACATGCAGACGGCCCCGAGCGCCGGGATCATCCCGCCGTTCTTCTCGGCGAGCTTCTTCAGCTGCGGGTCCTTGCACCACTCGGCCTTGACATCGGCAGGCGGCTTGAACCACAGGAACTTGGACTTGTTGCGCCATCCGGAGCGACGGACCTTGTGTCCTTGCTTGACCATCTCGATGGCGTATCCGATATTGCATGGCATCATGACTTGACTTCCTTTTTGATGTGTTGTTTCGACCGGTCAGACTTCGTACTTCTCGAAAGCCCCGCAACGGCAGAACCCCGGAGTGGGCTGTTCCAGGAACTCCTTGCACATGCACATGTTGTCAGGCGTCTGCTTCGCCTTGCAGATGCAATGGCCGCCGCTCTCGCGCATGGCGTTCTGAAACCTGGCGATGTGGTGCACGTCCCACGTCGGGTTGAACCTGATGTGCAGGTACGTCCGCAGCGCAACCTCGTGCGGCCTGCCCTCCTCGTGCCTGGCCGCCGCGGCGGTGTCCCCGAGGACTTCCGCTATCTTGCGTATGACGAACATCGTCCCGTCAGGCGCCGTCTTCTCGAGATCGTAGTCTCCGCCGCTCCCGAAGAAGCTCGCCAGTACCTGCCCGTCGCTGACGTGCCGAATGGCGAAGAACGGGAAGTAGTTGACCTCCCTGTTCGGGCCCATGCACCACGTAAACCCCCTGCCGTCCCGCCTGTCCTCGTCGTTGTCGTCCATGCTGCCGCCAAGCCACCAGAGGCTGCCTGACGTCTTCATCCTGGCGACAAACCTGTCGTCGAGTATGTTCAGCGTAAACCTCTTGCAGTACCCGCACAGATCTCCGTTCGTCCACATCGCGAAAAACGGAATGCCCCGCTTTTCGGCCTCTGTCTTGACCCGCGTGAAGTTTGAATACCACACCCCCGTCTCGAGAGGACCCTCGCCGGGGTCGCGCCGCATTGCAACCAGTTTTCCAGTAGGGGAGCCGTCAGCCCCCATGATGGCCTTGAGTTTTTCCCTGTCTACCATCTTAGTGCACCTTTCTGATGGCGGACATTATAGCACATGACGGCATGCCTTGTCTACTCTCCTCGTCGGGATTTTATCCGTTGACCTTCTCGACGATGAGCTTGAAGTCGGCGTACACCGCGCCGTTTCCGTCCTTGACCTCGTCTATGACTACGTCACCGTTCGCGTCGACGACGCCGACCACGAGCGTCTTTGTGCACTCGGTGCGGCGTGTCACGAGCTTCCACGGCCTAGGGCTCGGGGTGTGCTTCGGTATCTTCATCTCACTGCTCCTTCCCCGAGTACGAAGTCCTGCAGGGAGTCCTTGACCCGCTCGACGAAGTCCGCGGAGTGCAGGCACGCGAGGCCAACGGCGGACAGCGCGAGCCACGGCACGACGAACGCCAGGCCGACGAGCGCCGACAGGATGAGGCGGACATATCTCATGCCTTGCCTCCGAGCAGGTCGTCGATGTCGTCCGCAAGGTCGCTTGCCGCGACGTTGACGTGACGGCCGTCGAGCATCGTGCCCTCTACGCCGCACTGGATGGTCTCGCCGAGGAACGCGCTGCAGCGCTTGAGCATCTCGGCCTGTGCCGCCGCGACCTTGCGCAGCGTCTCGAGTTCGTTCTCCATGTCAGTCCTCCTTGTCTGTTGGTTTTGCGGCAGCCCGCCTTTCTGCCATCCGCTTCGCGCGGATGAGCACGATCCCGTACTTGCACGCCGGCGACGCGCCCGACTGGTGCCCGCCCTGGAACAGGCACACGACGGTGCTGCGCAGCCACTTGGGGCACTCGCGGCACTTCGGTGCGTGGGCCTCGCTCCCTCGCGCGTATGGATTGGCCATTGACCGCACCGGCCTTCCGACCTTGCGCGGCACCTCCGGTATCTCGTCGTCCTGCAGATCCACGTCACACATGCAACACCTCCAGAAGTCTGCGCCACCAGGGACGCCTGCCAGCGGACGGGCTGTACCGCCTGTTCCAGGCCTCGACCGCGTCCTCCGGCCGTGCGTACGCGACCGTCCGGCACCCGCAGTTCGTGCAGAGCACGGTGCTGCGCTTCGTCTCCTTGTTGACGCGCCTGTCGAACGACACGCGCGTCCAGAGCTTCGCGGCGCCGCCGCAGTGCGGACATCCCTTGAGTCGCCTAAACACTCTGATTCTCCCTCTCGTGCTGGCGGCGCCACTCGTCGTACCTGGGGCACGGCAGCCTGCCGGTCCCCGCGCCGCCGGCGCCTGTCATGCACCACGGCGGGCTGAGGAACCACCTGACCGAAGCCCAGAACCCCTTAGGCCTCGGAATCTTGCAGTCGCGGTCGACGCCCGTCATGTCAGGGCGAACCGCGAACGGACAGATGTCTGTCTCTGTTACTCCATCGCTCATAGCAAACCTCCTCTGTCTACGTCAAAAGCCCATTCCCGCAGCCACGCCACGACCCGCCTTGCAGTCCTGTTCGCAAGCGAAAGCGGCCACAGGGAGGACAGCGCCACGAACACTGCGCACTCCCTGGCGCCTGGCCATCGCCGGATGCGAATGAGGCAGACCAGGGTCTCGGCCAACGCCATCAGCACGTAGCAAGCCGCGCAGCACGCAACCGCAGCCGAAGTCACCATGTCTTCCTCTCGTTTCCGTAGAAGGCCTTGGCCTCGGCCTTTGTACCGGTCATTGCCACCTCACCGTCGCGCGACACGCCGTACACGCGAGACCCGTCGTCCCTCTCGTACACCACCAGGGAGGTGGTTACGCCGCAGGTGCACCGCTCATGCAGCACGCGCACGACCTTCACGACAGCCCCTCCATGCCAGACTCGCGCATCACCTGCCTCCTGTTGCGCGGCTGATGTCGACGCCGAGCGCCTCCATCCGAGAACGCGCGGCCGCCTGCGTGTGCATGTTGCGCTTGTTGCCGTCGCCTCCGAACGCCTGCTGCATGGAGAGCGGCGGCCACGCCGTATACACGTTCACGCCGAGGATCTTGCACGTCCTCCCGCAGTCCGACGCCACTGGGAGCTTTCCGCCCAGCAGCTCGCCGGAAAGGTACCGGGCATAGGCCTCGATTGCCTTGGCGTTGAGGATGTAGTTCGCGGTCGACCTGACGTCGACGTCGTCCGTGACCCTGTGCCACTGCCCCTCCGACTTCCACCGCCCGACGCACTTGTCCGACTCCGGCGTCGGCACGCCGTCGAGGATCAGGAGATCGGCGTCGTCCGGGGCCGCCTCAAGCGCGCCGCGGACTCGTTCGGGGTCGAGCAGGAACAGCACGTCGTCCTCGACGACCCAGAGCGACTCGACGCCGAGGTCGAGCGCGGCCTTGACTATGTGGTAGTGCCCGAGGTAGCACGACATGTTCTGCGGGTAGGTGAGGTAGGCGCCGGTCAGGATGTTCCTCGGGATGAACTTCTGGAACGCGCCCTGTATGTTCCAGAATATGTCGGCCTTCACCCCGATGCGCTCCATCTCCTTCACGGCGTTGCGCGCGTCCTCGGGCTTCTTGGCGTAGCCGAGTACCGTTGCGTGGTCCGGGATCACGAGGCTCTTTGAGCGAGCAGGCGAGGCCGGCACGGCGGGACGCTCGTCCTTGGCCGGCTCCTCTGGCGCGGCGCGCACAGGCTCGGCCACGGCCTTTGCCGGCGCGACATCCTTGCGCGGGGAGACCTTCGCCAGCTGGCGCGGCAGCTCGGGATGCGCCTTCTCGGCCTCGGCCATGTACTCCTTGAGCTCGGACAGCCCGCGCTTGAAGCACTCCGAAACGCGGCCCATCGAGTCCTTCGCGAGTACCTGCGGACGCGCGAGATACATGCAGTGCGGGCATATCGTGTTCCTGAACTCGTCGACGTCCGAGTTGAAGAGGTCGCGCAGCGTCGGGAACATGAACTCCTCGCGGCGGAGCAGCTTGCACAGCGAACTGCCGCCCGGGCACCAGCACCAGCGGACGGCGCCCTTGTAGCGGTGGATGGACATGCCGCACGACCAGGACCCTCCCAGTCCGTTCAGCACGTTGCACTGCCTGGGGCTGATGGCGGGGATGTGCTCGTCCTTGGGGGACAGCAGGACGTTGAAGTGGTAGTCCGCCTTTCTGCGGAACACCTCGTCCGGGTCGCGGGACCCCTTGTAGTCGCGCACCTTGAACCCGGCTGCCTCGCAGGCGGCGATCACATCCGGATTCGAGAAGTTGGTGTCCAGGAGCAGGTTGCCGCCGCGCCTGAGGTTGTCCTTTATGTACTTGCAGAACTCAGCGCACTTCGGGTGGAGCGTCGGCTCGCCGCCTATCACTATCACGAGACCAGGCGCTGGGTCGAGCGCGTTGATCTGGCTGACTATAGACGCTATGTCCTCCTGCGTCATGTCTGACGACGGGTCAGGCACGATATTGCACAGGTGGTTGCACCCCGGGCAGCTGTAGTTGCACCGTCTTGTTATCTCTATCTCGTAGTTCATGACACCTCCATTACCTGTACTTCACTCCCCTGTCCCAGCCCGAGACAAGCTCCTTGCTTATCGCGTGCGGCCTGCGCGCGGCGATCTCCCTGCACGTCGAATGGACGTGCAGGCTCAGGCCGGTCCACGGAATCGGATACGGCTCGAGGCCGGCCGCGCTCCGCTCGAGCTGCTTCTGCATCACGGTCATGTACGCCTCGACCGACTTGAGCCACGTCGTCGTGAACTCGGTCCTGGGCCGCATGGCCATGAAACACACGACCAGGATGTCCCGCGCGATGGTGGCCCTGGCGTACCCGGGGTTGGCGCCGCCCACGTTGTTGTCCCACACGCCGACCACGTCCACCTCCGGATCTGAGTCGAGTATGTCGAACGCGTGGTTCCAGTTGTTGTCCTTGGTGTACCACTTTACGTCGGCGTACCCGCCGCCGTGGAAGTGCGGTATGTAGACCCGCAGGTAGTCTGACTTCTGCGTCGGGGTCAGGTACTCGTAGGCCGGATGGAGCGGATGCTCGGGCACGACGAACTCGTGCAGGTTCTCCGGGGTCACGAGCTTTACCGGCACGGCGATGTTGCGGACGCCCTGCTCAAAGCAGGCACGCCTGTCGTCCGACATCGGGTTGCTGCCGGTCCAGCACTGGTAGACCGTTCTGTTGACCTTGTCCATGGCGTCACCCGGCCCTCTTCCCCGTCGGCAGGAACACAGTCGTGTTGAAAAGCTTGCCGACAGACTCGTACCCGAGGTCGACAAGGTCTCCCATCAGCTTGATGTGCCCCTGCAGGCTGTCGTAGCACGGGTCGACGGTCTTGGCCGTCGGATTGAACGTGGTCAGCATCAGAACCGGCCTGTCGCTCGAGATCAGCTGCTGCGCGCCGCGGATCGCCAGGTAGTCGTACCCCTCCATGTCGATGAGCAGGAGGTCTACCTTGTCGCCGCGGCCGGCTACGAGCGAATCGAGCTTGTCCATCGGGACAGACCACTTAGCGTTGTTGTACGGGTCGCACGGCCTGTACTGCGCCGCGGCGTGGTTCGTGATCGAGTCTGCCTTCAGGTAGGCCCGGCCCGCGTCGCTCCACACGGCGGAATGGATCAGCTTTATGCGGTCCTCCATGCCGTTGAGGGCGACGTTCGCCTCGAGCAGGCTGAAGCTGAGCGGATCCGGCTCGATGGCGGTCACGGACCGGGCGTCGGCGACCTGCGCCAGCCATATAGCCGAATTGCCGACGTAGGAACCGACGTCGACAACACACGGATTCTGCGGTATGAACCTGAGCGCCCACTCCATCACGTCCTGCTGCCAGAAGCACTTGCGCTTCCTGGAGAAGCCCTGCAGGAAGTCGTGCCGGCAGGGGTATGCCATCTTCATGGTCTTGCCGCGGTAGTACCCGAGCTCGACGACGTCGTCATTCTCTACTTTGTATGCCATATCCCCTCCTTATGCCCAGAAAGAACCAAGATCAGCGCCGCCGAACGCGAGATTGTAGTCGGCAAACATGTGCCCGACGTCCAGGCAGCGCATCGTGTCGGCAAGCTCGTACGCCAGGACCGTGGCCGTCGGGCCGCACCCCAGGAGCACAAGCCGCGAGCCGGAGCCGTTCATGTCGAGGAGCCACTTCTTTATGGCGTCGTAGTTCGCCCACGCGCCCTTCTGCGGGACGGACAGGTACGAAGTCGAGTTGACGCCGCAGTCATTCAGCAGGTTGCGCTCGTACTCGAAGCACCGGGAGTCGCCGCTGACCACGATGACGTCCTTGCCGAGAAGGACCTGGCGCAGCACGGAATAGTAAGCGGCGTACACCTTCCTGCTGATCGTCGGGTAGTGCTTCCGCACGACGCTCATGCTGGCGTCGAGGTACTTGTATCCCGGCACGACGTACTTCAGGTAGTCGCCCGCCTCTGCCTGCGGCATGAATATCTTGTTCGCGAAGTCGTCTATGTCCTGCGGGACGCACGAGGGGTCGCTGTAGAAGAACGACTTTGCGAGCGCGACCCTGCACTTCGGGTTGTCGCAGCGGAGAACGCGCTGCATCGCCTCGCGCAAAGACTCGTCCGCGGCCTGGCATCCGTTGTTCGGGACCGCGACGCCCGTGGCAAGCCCGAACTCGCCGTCCCCTATCCTCGCGACGGAGACCGTGTCGTCGCGGTACACCTCCAGAAGCGAATCTACGAAATCCAGTATCTGCGGGACTTCGTCTCGCCCCTTCATCTGGGCACGAACCGACCAGTCGCAAAACAACTGCCAGTTGTGCAGAAAACCAACGCATCCGTCGATGTCGTCAGACAGACCGACGGGAGCGCCTGCAGTGTCATTACTCACTAGCTACCTCCTTACTGTGTTTTGACAAAATCACATCTCGCCCGGCATACGCCGGACGGTCCTCTGGCCCGCCGCGCCCAGCACCCGACTTTATGAATGTCAGCCTAGCGCACACGCCTACACCCGCATAACCCGCTTGCCCGCAATCCCGAGTCCGATGCCAAGCAGGTTTGCGATAAGCCCCGCCTTGGCAAGTCTTCCCATCCGCGAAACGCCGTTGTACGACCCGAGCGCGGCCTTCCTCACGGGGTCGTCGTCGGGTACGCCGCCCATGTCCCACGCCTCTGCCTCCATCCCGTACCGCGTAAGGTTGCCCGCGTCGTCCCGCTTGAGCCTGGGGCGGAACAGGTTGCGCAGGGACGACTCGCTGGAGGCCCCGCGCGCATACTCTTTCATGTAGGACAGGTCATCCGGGCGCTTCTTGGCGGCAAGGTAGTGGCCTACCTCGTGCAGCACCACGCGCCGGCCCATCTTACCCTTCGGGAACGCGAACACGGGACGATGCCACTTGTCGCGCCCGAGGTAGGCCGCGTTGCGCCCGCTGACGACCTGCTCGACCTGCGGGTCGACGCTCGCATGCCCGAGCCGGCGCTCGAACGGGGTCTTTGCGACCTCGTCTATCTTGGCGTGCAGGTACTTCGACAGCTCCTCCTTGCCAGTGAGCAGGCGGCTGAACAGCGGTAGGTCGCCCCGCAGCCTGAGGCGAAGGGCGGACATCCCGTTCTCGGCCGTGTCGCGGTTGATGGCGTCGACGGCCTTGCTGCTGTCAATAGCGGACGACACGGCGCCGTAGCCCGTCGTACCGAGACCGGCAACGGCAGTTCCGGTCCCGACCCGCTTCAGAATCCTGCCCCAGCGGACACGCCTGGCCGCTCGGGCCGCATTAGATATCCCGCCCACTACGAACCCTCCTTCTATCGCATGTCATGTCACATCTCCCTCCGCTGGACTCACGCCATGCCTCCTCCCTGCTGCAGGACCATGTCTCGGCCCTGCAGCGCCGCCTGGTTGCGCATCTCGTCCATGCGCTGCATGACAAGGGCGTGCAGCGTCGGGTTCGAGTGCTTGATCTTGATGAGCTCGCTCCTGCGCATGGAGTCGGGCACCTGCGTGAGGAGCTGCTGGGCGAGGGCCCCGGCCTGCTCGTACACATCGCCGGGCGTCGCGCCGACGACTGCGCCCGGGCCGGCGTTCTCGCCGCCGGAGCCGTCGAGCTGCTGGGCCGACGCCTCGTCCATGGCCTTCTGCTGGAGCTTCTGGATCTCCTGCTGCTCCTGGACGATGCGCTTCTGCTCCTCCATGTAGTCGATGCCGAGCGGACGGTACGCCGTCTGCTTGGATATGTCCTGGCCGGCGGCGGCCTGGACCATGAGGGCCTTGCGCTCGAGGTCGTCAGCGAGCGTGACCGGCCTGAGGTGCGCCTCGACCTTGTCCGACCAGCGGAAGTACCGGCCGACCAGCTTCATGATCCACGCGATGATGTTGTCGTAGCCCGTGACGAGGTGCGACCACTCCTTCTCGAAGAGGCGCAGCGCCACCGGCGCGGCCTGCAGCGATAGCGAGCCCTTGTAGAGCTCGGCCGGGTAGCCCATCGAGGTGAATAGCTCGTCCAGCGCAAGCTGGATGCTCTCCTTCGGCGAAAGGCTCTTGGCCTCGCCGCCGAGCATCTGGTACCCGACGGGGAACGGCGCGACCTGGACGTCCGTGATCTGCTTGCGGTGGTTCACCACCATGTGCTCCATCTGCGCGACGAACGTGCCCATGTTCATGAGCGAAAGCGCGTCCTGGTTCGCCGTGCCGGTCGCGTTCGGGAAGAGGACGCGGAACGGCACGACGTAGTCGAGGGTGATCGCCTCGTCGTACCGGCGGAGCAGCTGGATGTAGTAGGCCAGCTTGAAGTTCGGCAGCATCGGAGGGATGCCGAGCCCGCGGATCGGCAGGCCGGCCAGGCTGCCCGACTTGAGGTGGAAGAGCGACCCCTCCTTGAACTTGAAGAGGTTGTCGCTCGGCCTGAGGGCGGTCTCGATCATCGACCACGGCGTGTCGTTGAGGTAGAAGGGGTTGCCCGCCTTGATCTTCTGGCACATCTGCGGGTCGAGGTCAAGGTAGTACTCGATGCGCCCGCTCACGGGGTGGACGCGCACCTTGATGCGCTTCGGGTTCCAGCGGATCACCTTGACGCGGTCCAGGTCCGGGGAGCGGCGGTCGACGTGGCCGAACACCACTTCCTTCTGGCACTTCGGGCACTTGCCCTCGAACTGCCCCTTCTTGAACTTGTACGGTATCGCGTCGCAGTGGTACTCGGTCTTGCAGTCCGGGCAGATGAGCAGGCGGTCGAACGGGAGGAACAGCGAGAGGTAGACGTTGCCGTAGCAGATGAAGTCGTCGCCGATCTCTCCGAGCGTGCCGATGAGCTTCAGCTTGTCCTCGATGAAGTCCTCGTACCTCTTGCGGTCGGCGTCCTCCTCGCCCTCAACTACTATCTCCGTCAGGAAGTACCGGACGACGCGCCCGGTCACGGCGCGGAACGGCGCCATCGTGGTCATGAGGAACTCGCAGAGCTCGTAGATCTGGTTGATGTCCGAGGGGACGTACTCGGACGCGATGTCGAAAAACGGATTAGGGTACTTGTCGGCGCCCGCGCGGGTTATGCCGCTGTACCCTGAATATCCAACTGGCGAACCGGTGTTCTGTACGGGCATGTCGGAGTCTCCATGTCAGACCGCGGTGTCTCCCACGACCTCGTCGTCTCCGGAAGAGGCACGCGCCGCCGTGCTCCCGCGCCGGCGCGGTGCAGCACCAGTCCTGGCCATCTTGCCAGCCGCCATGTCAACGATGTCGTCGAAGGCCCCGGCGTCTCCCGCCGCGGCCTTTTCCGACCCACGTCCATCGGTCATGTTGCGCTTCTCAAGCATCTCGGTCCTCCTTGCTCCGGCCAGCTCCGCCGGCTCACTCGGTAACCGCAGGCAGGTCCAGCCACAACACGGCTATGAAGTCTGGACTGCCGGCGTCTCCGTATATTTTAGCACAACGGCCCGAATACGTGCAAGACGTCCTCCCGCCTGCCGAGAGGATGACGACATCGCCCGGCTGTATCTCGGCGAACAGCTCGGACGCGTACGCCGGGTCGCTGATCGTGAGTACCAGCGAACGCTCGCTGCGCCCGCGGTGGACGGCGCCTACGATGTTGCTCTCCCAGCCGCGTCCGCCTATCTTGAGCCGCTCCTCCTCCGATGACAGGATGACCCGGACGGTCTCGGCCAGAGGTGGCCGCGCCGCCTCGGCGGACTTCCGGGCCTCTCGCTCGGCGGCAAGCTCGTTCTCTATGTTCGCATAGTGCTTGTCTCGCTCCTCGTATTCGGTCAGCCTCCAATGGTACGCCTGGACGGCCTCGTTAAGGTCGGCGACCTGCCGCGCAAGCTGGTCGCGCTCGGCCACCAGCGACGCAAGCGCCGCGGCCACCGGGTCGGCCTGCACCGGAGGCTCGGGGTTGTCCGGAGCGGAGGACGGGAACTTCATCCGGCCCATCGCGTCCCGCGGCGCAGGGGCCTGCGACGAACTCCCGTGCGTGGGAGACTCGGCGGGGACGGCCGCACCCCGGCCGCCCTTTGCGGAAACCGAGCCGCGTCCCGCCGCCTCGCCCCCTGCAAACCCCCTCGGTTCGATCGCCTCGGATCCGGCTTCCCCGGTTCCCCGCGGCAGTCCCCGGAGTTCCTCGTAGAACCCGTCGAGCGTATCGTCGACCGGGTAAGGCCCCTGAGCCCTGGAAAACATCCCCGGGTCGTCGGGATCCTGCGGCACGCACTCCTCGGCCGGGGGCCTGCGCGGAACAGGCGGAGCGACCGGCAGCTTCGGGGGAAACCCCGAGTCCGCCGGCCGTGCCGCCTGGGCCTTTGCCTTGCGCCGTCCGTTTTTGTTAGGTGCCGGCGGCAGGATCGGCGGCTCGGCCCCGGTGACCCTGGCGCCCTGCGCAGCCACGGCTGCAGGAGCCCGCGCAGGACGCGGAGGAAGGATTGGAGGGGCGGCGCGGACTGCAGGCGCCTGCACGGCAGGGACCGGAGGAACGGCGGGAACGGCGGGAACGGCCTCGCGCTCCTGCTCCGCGGCGGCCCTGCCGTAGTACTCGCGGTACTGCTCCACGTCCGTCCGGCCCTCGTCGCGCGCTTCGTTGGCGTGGCGGGCCACGTCGCCGGGCTTTATGTGGCGCATGCCCTTCGGCACAAGGCCGCGGACGGCGGCGACGCCAGGGGGGATCACTCCGTCCCTGGCGCCGTAGGCGTCAGCCCTGGGGCACACGAAGCCCATCGAGCGCTCCTTGTCGGTGAAGCCTGACGCGCGGCTGTAGGACTTGTCCTTGCCGAGCTTCGTCTCCAGGTTGCGCAGGTCCGGCATGTCAGTCCCCCTTCGCCTTCGCCTTGGGCCTTGCCTTGGGCTTCGGCTTCGGCTTAGCGGCCGAGGGCCTGTCGGACCGCCCGGACGTCTCTGGACCGCAGGCACACGGGCTGAAGCGCCGCCTGAACCGCGTCTCGCCGAGCACGGGCAGCGAGTCCGTCATCACCGCGTCGAGGAACGCGAGGTGGTCGGACGCCACCGTGAGCAACACACCCTTCGACTCGTCCCTGAGCCCCATGGCGTGGATCGCGTCGCTCACCAGGGTGCGGGCGCGCTTCACGACGTGGGCGATGTGGTCCGGGCCGTAGAGCGAGTAGGCCACGTCGGGGGCCGGACCGACCGAGTTTGCGTCGGTGTTGGCTCCGACGTTAGCGGCCCCGCCCACGCAGCCCATCAACTGCTTGCATCCCATGGCGCGCCCCCTACTTGGACTTGCCGCACTTCTTCTCGTCGCCGCCGTAGCGCCCGCCGACCTTGAGGACGGAAGCGGCCGCTCCGTTCGCGTCGAACGTGCAGAGGAAGTCGGCAAGGTCGTCGATCGCGTCGATGACGCAGTCGAAGATGCGGAACTCGCCGGGAGAGACGAGCTGCTTGAGCGCCGACAGGTAGTCGGTCTGCTTGCCCGCCCCGTTGATCCCGACCGACACCCAGGCGATCACGCCCTCGCGGGCCTTCTCCCCGGGAACCTGGAACTTCGCGCGGTACACCTTGTGCACCTGCAGCCGGTCCTTCTCGGACGAGACTGCGTTGACCGCGGACTTCACGAGCTTCGTGCCCTGGCACTTGCGGCTCATCTCCGCCACGTCGACGATGTCGGCGAACTTCGTCTTGAGATACTCTGGGGTTCCCCAGACCACGGCCTTCTCGGCCTGCTTCTTGGTTGCCATTTCGTGTTACCTTTCGATGTGTGTATGGCTTTCGCCAATGTTAGAACGGCCCGGGCTACTTGCCCGAGCCACCCGCCTGACCAGCGTGATCCGCCCTGCTTGCCTGCCTGGCCTTTACGGCCTCCTGCGCGTGAACCAGCTTTACGGCCTTGTTGTGGCGCATCACGTCCGCAAGCGACTGCGGCTTGCCGTTCGATATGATGTCCGCCTTGGTGATCGGCCTGTCTTTCACGCCGGCACGCTCCGGCGTGCGGTGCGGTATCGGGCCGGGCACCTTGAACTTGCCCATGCGGGCCATGTTCTCCTTGAGGGCCTTCGCGTCGGCAGCCTTGCGCCTGCGCAGCGCCTCTGCCTCCGACTTCATACGCGCCTCCTCCTCGGCCTTCTTCATGGCCTCGGCCTTGGCCTTCTCCGCGGCAGTCGGAACATGCGCGCTTCCGGGTATGACCGGCTCGTCTCCGGACGACTCCCAGGCAAGCGTACCGTCCGCCATCGCGGCGCGGACTGCCCGGTTGTTCTGGGCCTCCAGCCACGGAACGTCGAACGACCCGCCGGGCTCTACCTCGCGGTGGCAGCACGTGAAGTAGACTCCGGCGCTGGACATGTTCGTGAACTTCACGACAGCTCCAGATGCGAGTCAACGATGTCGGAAACCTCCTGCGCAATGCGGCGGCGGAGGAGCTGCAGGCGGATCGGCGCCGGCAGCGAGCTGCGCTCGGAAAGCGGGTCGACCCTGTCGACGTCGACAAGAGTGACCTTCGCGCGCATCCCGTTCGGCAGCTCGACCTCCTGCTGCAGCACGCCGGGCTCGACCTCCTCGGCGGCACGCGTCGGGCAGGGAAGCCCGCCGCGCACAAGATCGCGGACGACAAGACGCCCGATGATGCTGAACACGTCGTTTGCGCCTGCTGCGCGTGGCGGAACGGCAGCACCTGCCTCAGGAGCCGGCATTCTAATCCCGGCTGCGAGTTTGATGGCGCGTTTCTTGTTCCGGTATTCTGCGTCACGACGACGCTTGGCAGCAAGCTGCTCTGGGGTGAATGCCCGTTTTCCTGCGTTTCCGGTGGTTCTCGTACTGCCCGTGCTTCCAGTCTTGCCCGTGTTACCAGTCTTGGCCCTGAGGGCCTGCTTTTTGTTTGTCTGCATGGGTATCCTTTCTGCGAGAACAGGTGACAGTGTACCATAATCGCCTGTCGTGCGTCAAGGGCCGTGAGAAATTTTTTTCTGTGCCGAGCGATGGAGGAATCCCAAGGGGGACACGGTCGACCCCCGAGGAGCTGGCGAGCGAATGCGAGCCAGTCTCCGAGTGGGGTCAAAACGAGGGGGCTCCCCCGGGATTCCAAAAACGCCGGCAACCGGTTGTGGGGGCCCCTGAATCCCCCAATCGAATTAAAAAACTTACTTACCCCGTTGGGGTAAGTTTTTTAATTACCTGCGCGCATGTACGTACGCGCGCACGCGAGACTCAGGTACAAATTCTTGTACCTAAAGGACAAAGAGTTGTACCCTATGCGGCAGTGATACCACATACATAAGGTACAGACTATTGTACTCTATGTGAGTACAATTCTTTGTACTTAAAGGACAAACTATTGTACTTAAAGGTCAAAAAATTGTACCGCTCCCACTTGCATTCGTCCGAACATTATGGTACAATACTCAACATCGAAAAGGAGGACCAGAGAATGAGCACCGAAAACACACTCGAAACCATAGCCGAGACGACCGTCAACCGCCTCGAGTTCAGCACGCCGAACGGGGGTACCGTCGCGCTTGATCTCCAGCACCCTTTGACCCTTCCGGTCGGCAGGTACTCCCCATACGCAGTTTGCCGGATGTGCGTCGCACGTCTGTCCCTGAAGACCCTTGAGAGGCTCCTACTCTCGATGCTTCTCGACGAGATGGAGTGCGGCGTCGCACGGCCGCACTCGTACCAGGAGCTCGGCCGATCGCTCTGCAAATGCGCGCATTCAATCAAGGCCGCGATGGCCGCGCTGCGTGCATCCGGACTCGTCGTGACCACTCGCGTCGGGTTCGGCGACGCCGCCGTGTCCGTGTCGTGCGAATCGCTCGTCCGCTGGGCGGAGCGCGTCCTGTCGCCGAGGCTGGTTGTTCCTGAATCGGAGGAATCCGTGCACGATCCGGCCTTTCGCGTTTCCATTTTGCCGGAACTCGTTTCCAAAAACGAGGAATCCGTTACCAAGCGGGTGTCCGGACGTACACACCCACGCCGCGTCCGGAAGCCTGCACCTTCGGCAGCTAAAAAAGAGGACACGCCTGTGCAGGCCGTCAAGCCCGACGTGCCTCCGCCAGCCAGCGCAGCGGCGATGCAGGACGACGTCATGGCGCAGGTCGAGGACCTCAGCGTTTCCGAGCTCGTCGAGGACTTCGACACGCCTGTCGACGGATCCGAAGAGCTTGCGGGTACGCTCAAGGCCGCCGGCCGTGCGCAGGGTGTTAGGCCATCCGATGACGAGGACGACTTCAGCTTCGGCTCCGAGACGGCAGAGACCGACATCGGCCACGGCGTGAAGATCAACCCCGACCTCTGACAGCTAAAAAAGAAACCCCGCTGGAATGCGGGGCTCTTTGGGCCATGTAGGTGCGGCGTTAGCTGGTCGCGACTTTGATGAGGCGGCGTGCCTCGTTCAAGTCGCGGTCTCGCATCTGCGCGAGAAACCCGCCCGCGTGTGCGAACCGCACTTGCTGGTCGTTCTTCACCTTCGTGAAGTCGACGCGCATGTCGTTGCCGATTCGCACAAGGGTCAGCCCGGTGTTGTACCAGTCTTCGCCCTCTCGGCGTGGGCGCGCGACGAACACGGCGACGCCTGAGTGTGCGCCGATGGTCGTAAATGCGCCGCTCTCCGCGATGCCGGCGGCCGCCCTGTGGTCACAGGATGTCAGGTCGAGCACTTCAACGTCCCCAACACGCCCCCAGCGGAGGTTGTGGACTACGTCAAAGTGTGACGTGATCTTGTTGTTGACCCAGCAGGCAAGCGTCTTGTATATGAGGTGCCCTCTCGTCCAGGGGCTTATCCGTTCGTCGGCGAACTGCTCGAGGTATACCTCGGCGAGCGGCCCGATGAACGGCCTCACGTCCTCCCAGTCGAGCCCGTGCGCCTTTGCGGCGTTGAACGGGCCCTGCTGGTCGAACATAACTGCGGTCTCCCACCACGGGAAGATCCGTGGGAGGAACTCGGCGAACGTCTGGTATCGCCCGGTTTCGTCCTTGTAGGGGACGCGGATGTGCCCCGCGAGAAGCCTCATCGCGCACCGGCAGTCCGAACGGTCCAGCTGGTGGTGGTCGAAGTTCGAGAACCCAGGCTCCAGCTTACGCCCGACGTCAAGCACAAGTACGGTCGGATCCGCGAGTTCGTCCGGTGTCGGGTCACGCCTGTATATCGGAAGCGTTCCCCAGTTCTTCGACAGGAGCTCAGGGATGCCGTCATCCTGAGACGCCGGGCCCTTGCGGCACATCGCGAGGGCACAGGACATGGCGTCGTCCAGGTGCGGACGTCCGCCGTGGGTCACGATATACTTCATGCCTTACCTCCCCTCTGGACGATTTCGATCTGCCCAAGCGGCCGGCTGGGCCTGTCCCGCACTCGCTTGTACCACATGTGAGTGTACCTCACCCTGTGTACAACCTCGCGCAACACGTCCCACCCGTGTTCCCTGAGCAGGGCCTTCATGCGGCCGTCGCAGCCGCACGCGACAAGCCAGCCCCGCGGGGTCCTTCCGGTGAACCGCTTCAGCACAGCCAGGAACCCCCTGTCGTTCTTCATCAGCTCGACGAGGTTTCGTATTGTGTTTTCGCGGTCCTCCATGTCTTGGCGTGCCTTGGCCGCCGCCAGGTCCGTCGCAAGGCTCTCTATGGCGATACCGATTCGCCGCAACTCACGCAGGTATTTCTGGCGAGCCTTGTCCTCGGCGTGAAACCTCCTGTAGGCCTCCGCTTCCGATATTCTCCTTTCGTCACTCATCTCTTCTCCTTTCTTTTTGTTGAAAAACCGGCTCTGCCAGCACTTACATGCCTCTGGCATTATAAGTAATAACGCTTTGCGTCCGCGGATTAACTGCGGTAGCTAAAAAAGAAGGGCGCCGCTATGCGACGGCACCCTTCTTGAGGCGCCAGTCGAGGGTCGTATCGAAGTACTCCCCTGCCTGGCGTACGTACATTCCCTGGAGATATCGCATCTCCGCGGCGTCGCCTTTCTCTTCGGCGGCGAGCATCCTCCTCCGGAGGTGCTGCTTACGAAGTTCCTGCATCGCCTTGTCGCGGCGTAGCCTCTCGGCCATCTCGCTCTCGTAGAAAACTGTCATTGTTGTTCTCCTTGTTAGTTGTTAAAGTCTCCGTTATGTGTAATAACGCATTTATGGGCTGAATTAAGCGGCCGTAGGCTAAAAAAGGCGCGCGGGGTGGAAAGTTCCAAACACCCCGCGCGCCAGGCTTACCGGCGTGGTTTCACCCACTCCGGAAGCTTTTTGTGCCAGAACTCGCCCGTGCCGCACTCGTACCAGCCCTGACGCTTCTCGTCATAGTAGATGTCGGGCTCGTACCAGTGGTAGCCGCCCGGCGGCACGACGTAGCCGTGCGCCTTCTGGTCTTCGACGCAGAGGCGCACGAAATGCCGAGGAGACTTGGCCTGTTTGACAAACCAGTCTCCGTCGGCTTTGGTCGCGTACAGGGTGAAGCCCGGTTTGATCGAGCTCATATCCCTGGCACCCCCGCCGGGTTGAACGCCGGCTGCGGCGCAGGCGGCAGCGCAGGCGGCAGCGCCGGTGGCGCCGATGCAGGCTGCTGTGCCGCTAGTCGCTCTGCCATTGCGGCTTCGTCTGGGTCCGGTATCCACGCCTTCACGTGGCCATTCGGCTCCACAACTGGAACCAGCCTGACCACCATGCCTGCGTGCTCGCCGAACATGGCCGCGTCCTTGTCCTGGCATACAGGGTCGATCCATCCTGCGATCGAGCGTCCCACGGCCTTGAGAATTGCGGTTATCATTTTCCGCCTCCTCGTATCCATGTTCGCACCTCGTCCGCGTCAACAGCGTTGAGCAGGAGAGTGCTCGCGCGCACGCAGGACACTTCACGCAGGTTCCCGGATGCCTTTGCCATGTAGACATGCACATCCGGGTAGCGCCCGTCTGACCAGTCCGTGAAGGAGACCGGGAAGTCCTCGACACGGTAGGCCGGGAGCTCCGGGTGCGGCGTCGTCACACCGTTGCACGTGACGCTGACTAGGCGCCCGCCCACGATGATCTGGTGCCCGCCCGGGAAGACGACTTTGACAAGCCGCGTCTGGAACCGGAAGACGCGAATCTCGATCGTCACCATGGTGCCCTCCTCGTCGGGAGTTCCTTGGGGGCAGCCCGATGCAAGGCCCGCCAGAGCTCTATGCCTGACAGTCCAAGCGTCGTGCGAAGCGCGTCGGCCCGCCCCGGGTCGGGGAGTTTCCTCCTCGTCTCCCAGTAGCTCACGGTCCTCCCGCTTACGTTCAGGATGCGCCCGAGCTCGTCTCGCGACAAGCCCAGGCGCTTCCTTGCTGCCCGGATGGGACTCTCCTTACAGGCCATTGACAGACCGGGGGTCAAACGCCGGGGTGGCGCTGCGACGGCCTTTCCCGCGACCGTCCTCGACCCAGAAGAGGTTGGTGGCATCCGGCTCATCCACCCACCCAAGCCAGAAGCCGGGGTTGTAGATGATGGTGTCGCCCTTGTCGTCCTTGGAGAAGGGCGCCACCGACTTGCCGGCAGCGGACATGGCCTCTTTCAGCCAAGTCCACTTGCTGTCGAGATCGCCGCCGCCCTTACCAACTGTGAAGGCTTCCGGCGGGGTGTACTCAGGGACAACCTCCATCCCCGAAAAGGTGCGGAGCACCTCGTCGGTGAATGCGGAGAGTTCCTCCTTTTCGCCCTCATCGTCAATCTTCCAGCTCCCGCCGCAGGCGCACTTCCCGTACATCTTGAGCACTGCCATGCCTGCCTCGTCGCGCGTCACGGTTATTCCGCGGCGGCGCGCGTCGTCCTTTGCCTCCCATACTGCGAGAGGCATAAGGACGCGCTTTCCGCAAGCTGCGCACTTTACGAAGTGGGTCGCCGTCACCTTCGGGACGCCGTTTGTCCAGCGTCCGAATACGTGGTTTGCGCGGATGACGTGTCCGTTCTTGACGGCAACGGCCATTCCGACAGCCAGCCACTGACGGCTTATTGCCTGCATGAACTTGCCGGCCCTGGACTCGTCCCTGTCCAGACGGATCCCGATGAGGGTCTTGCCCTCGGGGATTTTGGGGTTCGCGATCTCGATCTTGCCCTCGATTGCCGCGAGGGCTTCAGTCATTTCGTTGCTCATTTACTGTTTCCTTATTTGAGCACCAAGGCCTGGGTACCTCACCCGCGCCAAAGCGGACATCCCGCGCTGACGCCCAGGTGCACGGCCTAATACACCTGTATTTTTTATAACGGATAAATGCCGGTTTTTCAGCGCTTAGACGAGGCGCCGCGATCCGGTAGGCACGCTGGTTGCCGCCAAGAACTGAGCGACGTCAACGAGTCCGGCACGTCCCTGCTTCACGCTTCCGACCCACACGCGGTATGTCTTTCTGGCCGAGGTCGCGTCCCACCAGTACGCCATGTAGTATACGTGGCGGACCTTGTGCTTCGCGCACTCGTCTACGACAGTGTCCTTGTCGAGCTGCAGCATTTCGCCCTCGGACATCAGCACGTCCAGGATGTTCCCGGAATCGTAGTGCGTCTTGGCGTACTGCACAGCCTTGCGGAGGAGGGGGCCCATGTAGGCCTCGCCTCCGTCGCATTTGTGGAGAAGGGCGGACTCCAGCCGCCCGTCGCCGTAGACGAGGACCACGGCGGGGCCGCAGTCCTCAGACTTCATATAACCCCCGGCGCCTCGAAGAGCGTCCTGAAGCTACCGGTCGTCAGGCTGTTGCCGTAGTCGCGCAGGATGGTGTCCACCGTCACGCAGACGCCATCGAGGCCTCTCACCCCGAACACGCCGCAGCGCGGAAGCGGGCCCTTTTCGATTGCGGCGATGCGCACCTGCACGTTGTCGAAGCCGTTGGCCTCGAGGATCCTGCAGATGAGGGCCTGCTGCTCGCGGTAGTGCAGGGCGTCGGCGGAGCGGATGAACCCGTTGAGGTCGCTTGTGGTCTTCACGTCGATCGCGACGACGGTGCCGTCCCCGACGTACAGCCTGTCGATGCGGCACAGGCAGTCCACGCCGTGCAGCTTCGCGGCGAGCGTCGCGTTGCGGTGGCACACGTAGCCGGCGAGCTCTTTGACGAACGAGTGCGTGTTGTACGCGATCGCCATCTTCCCGAACATGTTGAACTGCTCGGTCGACACTGGCGTCTTGTCCTGCGACGCGCGCCACTCGGCGTACACCTTCGTGTCCGTTCCGTACGGCTTGCCCGTCTTCGGGTTGACCGGGCCTTCCGCGACGACGTACGCCTGCAGGAACTCCTCGGGCTGGAGCGAGAGGAAGTCTGAAAGCGCGCGTCCGGTCGTCATGGCCTCGCTGAGCGCGGGCCTGAGCTCGCGGTCTTCGGACATGGCGTGGAACAGCGCGGGGTATTCGAGGAGCCCGCCTACGTTCTCCGGAGTGACAACCTTGCGGTCTTCGGACGCGGCGTAGTAGTCGTCGCGTGGCATCTGCACCTGGACTTTCGCGAGGTTTTCGGTCATTTCTGCTGCGGTCATGTTACTTCCCCTCCCCTTCCTGTACGACTTCAGCCTCCACGACCTCGCCTTTCTTCTCCTGCTTTTCGGCCTTGCGCCTCGCATACCAGTCGTGCGCGTACACGCATCCCGCAGCGATGGCGCCCGCAGACAGCAGCACCGCGGGCGGGACTGCCAGAGCCGCGAACAGCGCCGTGACGGCTCCTGCTGCCGCTGCTACTTCCGGCTTCTTGATTTCTTCTGATATCTTCATTTTATCCTTCTTTCGTTTTACTGTAAGTTGCACGTGTTCTCGGCATCGACCGCCCGCACAGCCAGCAAAAGTCCAGTACGCTCAGAAACGCAGGTAGAGGTCGCGGAACGCTAGAGCCGCCACTTGAGGAACCTGGCCGTTGCCAAGGGCGCCAAGTCGGTCCACCCCATTGGCCACCCCATCAGCCACTCTACGAACTCCGGGTTCGTACGCCCACCACTCGCATCGAACCTGCCGTTCGGCATCATCCGCACCCTGCAGCTCAGCGGTATGTACTGGCGCGCAAGCTGCGAGGGGGTCCCGCGGTTCTTCGCGTCGCTCCGCGTCGGAGTCGGCCAGAAGGCGAACTCCTTTTCGGGCAGCGGAGGGTCCCATCCCGCTTCTATCTGCTGCGCCAGCCGCTTCAGGCGCTCCAGTGTCGGAAGGTAGTCGTGGCTCCCGCGCTTTGGCAAGTACCCATACCCTGTCCCGGACATGGGGGGCGCCGAGCTCGGCCGCGGACAGACATTTCCACTCCGCATCGTACCCGAGCGCGTCAAGGTCCTGTAGCACGACGTCGAGCCCGAGCTTGATGAGGTCCGACGAGTTCTCGGCGAAAACCCATTTTGGGCGGATCTCTCCGGCGATTCTGGCGAACTCGCACCAGAGGCACGACTTGTCCCCGCGGATGCCGGTTCGGTCGCCGAGCGGCGACACGTTCTGGCACGGAAAACCGCCACACAGGACGTCACAGCATCCGGCCCAAGGCCTTCCGTCAAATGTGCGCACGTCGTCCCATATAGGGAAGTCTTCCAGAGTCCCGTCGTTTTGTCTTGCCACGAGGACGTCACGGCAGAACCTGTCGATCTCCACAGCGCAGACGGTTCTCCATCCGAGAAGGAGTCCGCCGAGAAGTCCCCCTCCGGCACCAGCAAACAGGTGGATCGCGCGAGGGCGCGGCTGATCGTCCACATAGGGTATCACTTCGCCTCCCTTTTGGTGTCGGCCTCGTCGGGGAACGGGGCGTTGGGGCAGATGTCCCCGCCGGCCACGGACGCCAGCAGCCCGGCCTTGTCGCAGGCCGGGTACGGCTCGGCGTACGACCCCACCCTGCAGTGCCCGCACGTCCTCCAGTCCTCTTCGCACTTCCTCATGCAGCCACCTCCTTTCCGGTCTTGCCCGGGAACGGCTTGCCCATGACCGCCTCGTACAGCGCGAGCATGTTCTCGCGGGGTATCTTGTGGCAGCCGATCTGGATGGTGTCGCCCTGGTACGACAGTATGGTGTATCCGCCGACCTGGAACGTGCGCATGTCCTTGCCGGCGGCCCAGGCGTGCATCGCGACCTTGGCCTCCCTGACGGGTATCTCTATGTTCTGCGACGTTACGATCTTGTCCCCGTTGAGCCATACGTACGACTTGCGGTCCATGTAGTCCGGGCAGCCGAGCACCTTCTTGCGGAGGACAGCTCGCTGCTCGTCAGTAAACCGGTATTTCGGGCTGTCGTAGTAGCGGTCGCACAGGGCCCGGATGAACTCGAGGTAGTCTGCGCCGTGCCTGTCCTTGACGTACTTGGCGAAGATCTCGCGCGTCTCCTTCGCAGCTTTAGCGGCCGCCTTGCGGTTCCGCTCCTTGAGCTCGGCTGCGAGCTTGTCGACGTCCATGGACTCGAACCTCTTGAACAGCTTCCTGCTCCTGAGCGGCTTCGCCCACTTCTCGCAGGCGTTTTCCCGCAGGAACCTGAGGGTTGACATGAGGTCGGCGAACTTGGCCCGGTTTTCGGCCCTGTTCAGGACGTCCGCGTAGAACTCGAGCTCCTCCGCGAACAGTTTCGCCAGCGTCTCCGGCGTGAAGTCCCGGTTTCCGCGGCGCATCGGCACGCGCACGGTCTCGAACGGACTTGCGGAGGACAGCTTCGAGATGTGCTGTGCGGTCGTCGCGCTCATCGGGTCGAACGACATGAGCGTTATTCCGGTGCTAGGGCTGCTAGTGCGCACCTCGCCTGGCTTGACCCCCCTGCGAGGGATCACCTTCGCGACGGCCGTGCTGTAGCTGTACGCCGTGTTCCCGCTATAGCTCACCGTGCAGTTGGAGTAGTCCCTTGACAGGCCTTCGTTGACGCCCAGGTAGTAGAAGTCGTGAGCCTGGCTTGCGTTTGAGTGTGATGACATGGCGGCCTCCTACCCGATCTGCACGCTCTCGAACTGCACGTTCCTGCCCTCTGACCGGCCGCAGCCGAACAGGCGGCACTCGTTGCGCACGTGCTTGATGGTGATCCTGCCGGTGAACTGGCGTATGACGGTCCAGCAGGACGCCGGCAGCCTCGCGAGGAGTCCGTGCGGGTCGGCCTTCTCGAAGGTGGCGGCGCACACCAGGCCCGCGTCGGCCGTGAACGTGCCGAACTTGCACCGCTCGCCGTTCCGCGTCCCCTCGAGCTTGCACATCCAGTCCCCGTAGATGGTGCTGGCCAGCGCCATCTTCGCGCCGCCGATCTCCACCAGCCTTGGCTTGACGAGGCTCGCGTCTCCCAGCCATTTCTCGCACAGGTCGCCCCATAGCTCGTCCTTGACGAAGTAGCACGGGTCGGTGATGACTACGTCCTTGTCGACAACGTCCATGACGGCCATGTCGTCGTTCATCGGCTTCGGCGGATTGACCGGAAGCACTTCGGTTGAGTCCGGGTCATCGGCCCAGCGGTAGCCCTTGGCGATCCAGCCTCGGTGCTCCCTGTCCTGGCCGTACGGGTTGGGGATGCGCACCACCGTGGCGTACGCCTTGCTCGCGTGGCCGTACGGGGGCGTCTCGTATCGCTTGACCGCCTCCGCCTCCGACATGCCGCGGGGAAGCGACAAGTCGCCGTGGTTCCCCTTGACCACCAGGTAGCTGGTGCTCCCGTACTTTTCCGCGAGCTGCTCGGCCGTCATCATCTCATGTCTGTTTTCCATTTTCACCCTTTCCGTTGAGTTGGTTCCACGCCATCTTCAGGCCGACCAGCCACAGGTAGACGCGCCCGTCGATGCTTCGACCCGCATCCTCTATCCACTCCCAGTAGTCTTCGTCGTAGTCCGCCAGGATTTCGCGCGCCTTGTCGCTGATGTGCAGGAGTCCCCAGTCGTCGTGGAATCCGTCCATCACGGTCTCGAGGGCGTCTTCCTCGTTCTCGATGCCCGGGCAGTTCTCCTTCACGCACAGCTCTGCCGCGTCCTTGTCGTACACGTACCTGTCGCTGGTCGCCTCCACCTTCTGGAGGAAGTAGCCCTCGTTCACGTCAATGGGATTCTCACGATCGGCCACGCTGTGGTATGTCGCGGCGAACGTCGGGTACCACGTTGGGTTGACCACCGCGGCGCCCAGGTCCCCGCTTATGTATATCCGGCCTCCGTTGAGGTCGAACACGTAGCGCACCCGGTAGTGCACGGTCCCCGGCTCGCTCCAGTCCAGTACCTGGATGTTGCTGAAGTCGGAGAACGTCGCCTTGTGGTTCTTGAACGCCTCGAACGCGTGCGCGATTCGCGCGCCTCTTGTTCGCTGGTATTCGGTCATATATCCTCCGTCACCTTGTCTACGACCTTCTCGATGCCGCCCACGGCGCCCTTTACGACGCCGACCGTTGCTCCCGCCACGACTTCGCCGCCCGCGACCGCTATCTTGGCCCCGAGCGTCAGCCCGTCCGCCGCGCCTTCCACTGCCGCCGACACGCCGTCGGCCACCGCGTCGGCTACCTTGCCAAATAAGTCAAGCATGTCTACCTCCGAGAAAAGATAGGGCCCCGGAAACCCGGGGCCCAGTTATCGTGCTGTCTGCGGCTGCGCGTCACTTCACAACGAACGCCTTGGCGGTCACGTCGTATTTCATCTGGATGATCTTGTGCGCCTTCTTCAGCGGCTTGCAGTCGGCGCAGTCCTCGCTTCTCGAGATCGCCGTGAGGCACCCCTGGCAGAACGCGGCCACGACCTTGCTCGCAAGCGCAGCGTTGTCCTTTACCTTGGGGTTCGAGGCGATGAACGTGTCCAGCGTGCTGAGGATCACGGACGCACCTGTGTTGATCAGGTTCTTCTGGGCCGGCGTGAGCTTGTCGTTGCGGGCGATGACGTCCTGCACGACCGGCGTAAGCGCGTCGACGTACGAGCCGCCTTCACCGACCTGCGACGCCCCGGTGTTGACGATCGTCACGACGTCCTTGAGGACGGTCTTGACGTCCTCGTCGGGGTCGTCGATGGCAAACCAGGCGCTCAGGCCGAGGTTGCCGGCGGTGTTGGCGGCGGCGAGGAGGACGGTCTCGTTCGGCTCGCAGCCGGTGAGAAACGCCATGGTTGCAGCGACGGCTACCACGGCGGCGGTGAGCATTGCTTTCACACTCTTCATTGTTGTTCCTTTCGTGTTGTTTTGGAGGCGGTCCCGCACCGTGCGGGCCCGTGCCTCGGCATATTATACCACATTCCGGCATTCCGGTATACCCGCGGTCTGGCTGTTATGCCACGGCGCGTGTCTTGTCCTCCGGAACCCTGACCCCAAGAGCCTCAGTCCCGAGACGCTTCGCCTCTTCGGCGTCCTTCGCGCTCACGACGACCTCGCGGGTCTTGTGTTCCGTAACCCTGACAATGTACTTCTGTTCCATCGTTCTCCTTTTAGTTCGGTGTTGTGCCTGCCTGGCGTTCCCGGTCCGAATGCTGCTGACTTCGCAGATGCGGGCACGGGCAGCTTGGGCCTGAAGGGGCGATAACGCCTTAAAGGCCGCAAGCGCCCGTGCGCGGTGCACGTCCGGTCGTCGCCAGGCCGGCTGCCGGTATGTCTCGTTCCCGGGCCGTGTGCGTTTCGTTGCGCAGATCGGAGACGACCGAGCTGAGGCGTCGGAATGGAGGTAACCTTCCGACGCCTTCAGCTGGTCGTCTCAAGTGCCGTCCCGGTCGTCGAGCGTACTGGCGCTCGGTCTTACTGGTCTCCGTCGTAGGTGGCGTGCAGGTAGAACCTGCGCCTCCCCGGCTTCTCCCCGGACGCGTGCTCGCGCCTGAGGTCGCGGAGCCACTCGGCTATCGTCACTGCATGTCCTGTCTCGTCGATGACGTACATCCAGTCGAAGTTGTAGGCCTCGCGTATTTTCTGCAGCGCGGTCTCCACCTCGTGGCCGATGTCCGTCCTGAACTGCGGTCCTGTTACCTCTACGAGCTGCAAGGCCGCCTTCTTGAACCGGAGCCACGGATCGTCGAACAGGCCGTCCGTCTCGGCCGGGTCAACTTCGATCCAGATCACGTCCCGCTCCCCGTCCTTCTCCAGCCCGTGTGCCGCCAGCGCCCGGCCCAGTGTCTCGTACAGGGTCTCGACGTCTTCGTCAAAGTCGCCGCCGTGGTGCTCCTCGACTCCGTCGTAGAACACACCCGGGTTTTGGACGAACACATCCGTCTCGTCCACGTGGTTCTTCTCCCAGTCGTGCTTGTTGGTAGTGAGTTGTACTATGGTTACGTGCATGTGTCTCTCCTCTATGTCGTGTTTGTGCATGCCGTTCCCGGGACGTATTCTGTGCCATGGCCATAGATAGGTCCCAGTGTGTCCAGCTCAGAGGCTGAGGCGTGCGCCTCGCTGCATGAGCTGGCCGCACTGGGAGCGTGTCCCTCCCGGTCGTCGGCCTGTGTCTCCCGCGTTGGAGTCCGCGCCTGTGTTCTGCGCTTGTAGCAGATGCTTGACCGGACGCCGCCAGAACTGAGACGCGCGAGTTGGCGTCTTGAGCTCTGGCCAGGCGCCGGTCAGGCTGGCTTTGCGCGTCATTCCTTGCCTGCCGGCACGTTCCGCGCCTGTGCTGTCCGCACCGTTCAGATCATGTCGAACGAGCCGCGACTGAGTCGGGTGGTCGCCGGACTAAGTCGCGGGGAGGTCGACGTACTGTGTACCAGCGCGTCATCGTACGGGCGTCCTAGGGTCGTCCCGGCGTTCCGCGCCTGCATGTGCCGTAGCGTGCAGATCGTGCTCGAAGGAGCTCAGGAGAAGACAGCGGATCGGCTGTGTCGTCCTGAGCAGCTTCGAGCAAAGTGCCCATGCGCGTCATCGCCGGGGCAGTCCGCATTAGTGACGGACGGAGCGGAGGAACTTCGCGATGTCGAAGCGCGACGCCTCGATCGACTTCTTCAGGATCGCGTGCACGACGTAGGCCTGGACGTCCTCGTTGATGAGCACGGCCATCTTGTCGAGGCCTTCGCGGGCGCAGTCGCACGCCTTGGATACGCGGCGGTTCCAGGTGCCCTCCTCGGTCGTGTAGCGGACGTGGCAGTTCACGACGAGGCTCTTGAGCGTGTAGTACGCGCCCTGCTTCTTGAACGCCTGCTTCCACGCCTTCGGCAGCCAGTTGCGGGTGAAGTTCTCCGCGTCCTTGAACGTGCCCATGCTCACCCTCGGGAGGTGGTTGCGGAGGAGGTCAAGCGCCTTCTCGTAGGTCGAGCAGCGCGGGATGCGGGAACGCGCGTCGTCGATCTGGTCGTTGCGCTCCTCGAGCCAGGTGCTGGGGCTGACGGTCGTGGTGGCCGTCGAAGAGCCGTTGCGGCCCTCGTGCTCGTCGTGCTCGACGGTCCAGAGGACCACGCGGCCCTCGCCCTGGATGCGGCGCCAGTACTCGCCGGACGACTTCTTGAAGTTGCACTTCGACTTGTCGTTCAGGTTGGCCTCGAGGCCGTTGAGATACTCGCGGAAGATCTCCTGCACCGTGCTGACCGGAAGGAAGCGGCGGCGCTCGGCGAACGCGGTGCGCCAGTGCTTCTCCATGAAGATCAGCTTCTCGAGTTCGGTGTCGAGGAGCTTCCAGACGTCGCGGAGCGAGTAGCGGCGCGCGATCGCGGCGTCCACGTTGCCGTCGGCCTGCAGCATGAGCCCGAGGTACTGGGCCGGCAGGAAGCGGCGGCTGGTGTACGGGGTCCACACCTCGCCGTTCTGGAGGACGGCGTTGTACCACTTGGAGGTAGTGGCGAGGTTGGGGAGGTTGCGCTTCACGGAGGCGCCGACGACGCGCGTGATGCGGTCGCCGTCGGCCGGCGTCGCGAGCTTGCCCTCGGCCTGCGGGACGCCGACGGCGTCGATGTTGACGCGTACGCCCGCAGCCTCGGCCGAGCTGCCGTCGCACCCTTCGGGGCGGAGCTGGCCGCCGACGAAGCGCTTGGTGTTGCCGTCTCCGGCGGCCATGACGCTCGGGATCTTGCCGATCGCGCAGGGACGGACGGTCTCCTTGACCACCTTCTCAATGGCCTCGCGGGAGGAGCCGCGGCTGATGCGCTCCGAGACCGCGTCGACGATGTCGCCGATGGTCACGTCGGAGGTAGAGGTGATACGAGTGTTGTTGTCGAGTTTCTTACCCATGGTGTTTTTTCCTTGTTCTCACTTTGTTTCGGTTTTTCCAGTGTTTGATCCGGACGAAGGCCATGCCTGGCGCATCCTCCCGGTGTTGATGTACTCTACCAGGCGGCTGACCTCGCCCACGATTGGGTCGATGTCGAAGCACTTCGCCCGCATTTCCAGTTTAAGCGACTCGCTTGCCAGCGTCTGTGCGGCCTTCGCGAGGTGTCCGGCAACCTGCATTGCCCGGGCGAGCTCGGGGCGCACGTACGGCGTGACCCTGGCGAGGACTACTCCCTTGCCTGCCTCGAAGATCGCGTATCCGGCGTCGTTCGGCTCGTGCATGATCTCCGGCATCGGCTTCTCCCGCTCCCACCATTCGGTGCGGATCACGAGCTGCGTGCCGGCCTGCCCCTCCGGAGCCGGCGACCACCACCAGCTCCCGTCCTTCCAGGTCGGCTGTCGCTTGATGTACTTCTCGAGCGTCCCGTCTATGCCGGCGCAGAGAACCCATGCCTCCAGCTTCACGCGCGCCTCGCCCCTCGGCTCTCCCTGGGAGATCTCGTCGTCGGTCATCTCGTCTGTCTCTTTTGCTGGGAAGTTGCTCGCCATGTACTTCTCCGAGCCGTTCGGCCTGGAGTAGAAGTGTGCACGGAACAAAGCCTCTGGGTCGAGTCCCTGCTCTTCCTGCGTCAGCCAGGGCAGCCCGGCCAGGTCAACCTTCACGGCTGCCGTCTCGAGCACGGGCATGCGGAGCATCCCGTGGTGGACGATGAACGCGTTTCCGACGAACACCGACTTCGACACGAGGTCGAACTTCAGCATGTCCGCGCGCTTCCCGTTGGTCCTGTACAGCTTGCCGTGGGTCTTCGCGATCTCGACGAGGCCGGCGTAGACCGACTCGACTTTCACCTCGCGCTGTTCCACCTTCGGCTCGGCCATGTCGTCCGAGAGGACGGCCGTGTCCTGCGGGTCTTGTTCTTCCATTTTCATTCCTTTCTTGTGTATGCGGGTAGACGGGCCGTTGTTTTGTCGATTGGTAGATCGAAGCCTGGCGTAGGCTCGAGAGCTCGTTAGAGCTCCGGGGCTGAGCCAGGCGGCAGTGCCTATCCCGTCCTCCCCGTGAATAGTCCGGCGGTTGCCCCGCTGTTTCCTTGCCATGTAGCAGATCGGAAGCAGTGCGAAGACGACCGGTTAGCTCGCGAAGCGGCGTGCTCGGTCGTATGCGCCTGCTTGAGTGGGTTACGGGGTCATCCGCCCGAAGTCCTGCGTTCCGGTCGTCTGTCGTAGGCTTCCGGCCCTGTGCGCTCGGCCTCGTTTAGATCGAGTGCGGGCATCGGATCGTTAGGCAGAGGGTAGTCTGACGTGGATCCGATGCCCGCACGGAGTGGCTAGTGGCCGTCATGCCGGCAGGCTCGTGTCTCCGCTTCCACGCCTGTTTGTCGGGAATGCCGCAGATTGCGGAGATCTCTCGTGGCGTGTGTACGGGCGCGGCTAGCGCACGCGTGCACGCGGCCGAGAGATCTCCGGGTGCTGTGGCGTGTCATGCGGACGACTCCGCGGCCTGTCAATGCTTCCCCGCCGGTGTGTTTCCGACTACGCAGATTGAGAGATCGCCTGGCGACGGTCAAGCACTACGCTCGTGTATGCTTTACCGTCGTTAGGCGATCACGTTTGTACAAGCGGGTCATGCACCGGCAGTCCGTTCGCTTCCCCGTCTGCTTTTTGGGCGGGCAGCAGATCAAAGGTTGCTCCAGCGTGCCGGCAGGTCGTCGTTTGACGAACTCGTCGCACGCTGGAGATGGCCTTGTGTATAAACGGGTCATGCCTGGACTAGTTCATGGCGCCGGCCTATTTTTTAGTCCACCACGAAACCCACGTTTTGCAGGGGTTTTCTGGCCATGTGGACTAATGCCAGCGTTCGAGCAGCTTTTTCGTCCGCTCGCGGGCGGCCTTCTGCGCCCTGCGGCACCGGCAGCCTCCGCTGAACCAGCGGCACTCGCCCCAGCACTTCTCGCCGTTGACGTCGCGCATCGGGGCGAAGAACTCGCAGTTCCTGACGGCCCCGCCGTTCGTCACGCAGTAGTAGTCCGTCCGGATGTTCCGCAGCGGGCGCTCTGCTTCGCCTGGCGTGGCGAGTATGGCCGTGCACAGGTTCATTCCGGGCCTCCTGCGTCCATGCGGTAGCAGTGGTAGATCGCCTCCCGGATCTCGCCGAGCGCGAGGTCGATCCGCCCGTGCGTTAGGCAGGAGCCGTTGACGTTGCAGATGCGCTGTCCGATTTCCTCGAGGGTCTTCTCTACTGCGCGGAGTTCCTTCTCCGTCCTGATAGAGAGCTTCTCCTCGGGCTGTTCGGCAGCAGGTTCGTTCGTTTCTATGCTCATGCTGCGTGTACCTCCATCATTTCCGTCGTGTAAACGCTGGGCCCGCACTTGGAAGCCCGGTACATCCGCATCAGCCCGCGGTAGCCCATCGTCCGGAGCATCTCGTCCGAGGTCAGGGCCTTTGCCTTGCGGTGCTGGGTCTGCCGTCCGACGTACACGCCCTTCAGGTGCTCGCGTATGTACTGGTCCAGCATCCGGACCCGCACGGGGTTGGTGATGACGCTGAAGAAGTACCGCTCCCAGCCGAAGGTGCGCTGGTCGGCGTAGTGGCCGTCGCGCAGCAGCCAGTTTATCTTCCGGATCGCCTTGACCTGTTCGGCCCGGCTCTCCTTCGGGATGTACTTGTGCGGCCTGCAGATGAGCCGTATCTTCCGCTTGATGCGGTCGTAGCTCTCCTGGCTCATGTCCACCAGCCCGTCGCAGATCTCGCAGCCGAGGAACGTGAACGGGTGCCGGCAGTCGATCGGCACGGTCTTCTTCTCGTTGAGCTTCAGCCCCTTGGCGGTAAGCATCTCGCGGAGCGTCGCAAGCGCTTCGTCTGCCTGCGGCCCTACGACGAGGATGTCGTCCGCGTATCTGAGGTACAGGACGTCCATGGACGACAGCTTCTCGTCGACGTCCCGGAGCGCGAGGTTCGCGAGCAGGGTGCCGAGCGCGTTGCCCTGGCGGATAGCCATGTAGCGCGGCTCGAGCTGCCCGTTCACGAACACCCTGTCGTCGTGGAAGTGCTTCCACACGAGGGCGTCCACGGGGCTTCCGGTGTCCATCGACTTGAGCGTCGCGTCAAGGGTCTCGCTGTTCACGCTGTCGAAGTACTTCGACAGGTCCACCTTGTAGCCCCGCTCGTCGCGCTTCAGGCGGGGGATGAGGTCCTCGTGGATGATCGTCCGGACGCCCACGCCGCGCTGGTAGGAGCGGCAGGACGGGTGGATGCGGTCTCCGTAGAGCCTGTTGTAGACCATGCTGACCGCAGCGAGCACGAGCCCGTCGAGAGGCTGGCTGGGAGCGTACAGCGTGCGCACCTCCTTGAACTCCCGGAACGCGGCCTCCTTGTAGGAGAGGTACACGTCGGTCTTCTTGTCGAGGTACAGGGTCTTCGGCGGAGACAGCGTGAAGCTGCCGTCCGCGATGGCCTGCACCAGCGTGGCCCGCCCAGTCGTGTCGGCGACTGCGCCGAACGATTCCATGTCGATCCGCCTGCCCTTTTTCCGGCGCGCCCTGTTGAGGACGTCCTGCCAGAGCTTCGGGTCGCACAGCATTTCCATCTTCTTGTCTTCTTCCATGTCTGTCCTTTCGTTGTGAAAAGGCCCTTCCGCGGCTGTCGTCGTGCGGGGTTGCAGATTACGGCGAGCCTATGGATACCATCTCGCCAGGGGCTGGCAGTACGCCACCTGAGATGGTATCCTTGGCTCGACGGATGATAGTCCGCGTCATGGGCAATGGTTTAACGGCCTTCGGCATTCGTTTGCTTTCTGGTTTGCAGATTAGCGGCAGCACAAGGAGATGACGAACATTTAAGTGGTAATGTTTGTCATCTCCGGTGCTGCGCGACTGTTCAAATGCCTCGTGGCCTGCGCGCATTCCGGTCTCGGCTTCCGGCGTCGGGGGCGGTTTCCGTCCTGTTTCATAGATAGAACCCGGTGGCTAGGGATCTGAGTCCAGGTCTTGGTAGGCCTGGACGAAACATCCGCTAGCACCGGGTGAATGTACGCTCCCCCTCCTGCCTCCATGCCAGCATAGCTTCCGCCCGCGTTTGTTCGCAATCGTGCAGATTGGGCCGGATCTGCGTAGGCCGGCGAAACTGATGACAGTCGCCAGTTGAGCTGACTAGGCAGATCGCGGGTTATGCTTACGGGCGTCGTGCTTGAGCTGTTCCTGCGCTTCCGCCGTCGTGTGGTCGCCATCGGTCAGATCTGCGAGATCCCGGCGCATTGCTACACTCTCTCCGCAATGCGCCGGGATCTCGCAGTGTACATCGGCGTCGTGCGCCCCTTGCGTCAGGTATGGGTGGACCAGCTGCCGTACGGGAGCGGCTTGCCGTCTTCGTCGTGGTCGGCGTGGTAGATTATGCCCCCGCACATGCCGACGCGCTTCTTCATCGTCTCGACGAACGGGACGTTCTCGCCCGCGGACTCGATGGCCTGCACGGTCTCCGGGCAGTACGTGCGCTCGACATTCCCGTTCGACTCGCGGAGCTTCTGCTCGAGCTCCTCGTCGGACAGGGTGTCGGCCTCCTCCTGTGTCGTTCCGTCGCGGAAGATGTACCAGCAGCGGTCGTACACGTCCACGCGCTTGCGGGTGTCCGGGTCTATGTACTCCTCCCTGAAGAAGAAGGAGTGCTGCGCCATGTCCTTGAAGACGAACGTCTCGCGCAGGGGGCGCATGTACTTGCCGAGGTCCAGGATCGTCCGCTTCGTGCCGTCGTCGTACAAGACCTCGGATCCGTCCGGGAAGAACGGGTTCTTGTTGTCGATGTCGTCCGAGTTCGCTCGCGACCCGAAGCACTGGAGCAGCGACTTGGACGCCTGTCCGCGCCTGGCCTCCAGGGCCTTCCTGCGTTCCGCGTCTCCGGCATGGTATATCGCGGCCTCGAGCGCTTCGTCCGCGCCGACCGCGAACCTTGTCGCCTCTGCGAACTCGGCAGGGCATAGGATAGTCATTGTTGGCTCCTTCCTTTGTTTGTCTTTCGGGGGTCCCGGGTTGTAGTGTTTGCGCTTCGTTAGATATAGGTCATCGGGCTGCCCTCCTCATGGCGGCCCGCTTTCCCCGAGTACACGCGATGGCGCTAGCCTCGCGCGACACGAGGGGAGAGCAGGGCCCGAGGCGGGCCGCCTGATGGCCGTATTGCATTCTCCCGGTCATCCCCGTTGTCCCGGCAGGCGAGTATCCGGCTTCCGCACCGTATGCCTTGGCATCTCTCAGATTGACGATCTGGTGAGAGGGTGATCCTCCTGTACAATAGCGGGAGGATCAGCCTCGGCGCCAGATCACGAGTGGAATCAGTGCGTCCTGCCGTGCCGGTGTCTGGGGTCCGCGGCTGCTTTGCTGGCAGTGTGCAGATACGAAGGCGTTCGTTGTCGCCGCGATGTCGCGTGGTCAGACGACTGGAGCGGCGACAACTGGCCTGGCGTTGTAGTTGTCCGCGTCATCCCTTCCTGCAGACAGAGGACTTCGGCGCCTGCTTGCTTCGGATCTAGCAGATCGGGGTCTTCTGCACCCTGTCGGCGACCTGTATGCTAGCAGGTCGCCGACAGCTGGAAAGAAGACGCATAGTGTCGAGGCGCCTCATGTCGTCATTTCAACTGTCCTGGTTAGGCGTGTCTGGTATAGCGATTGTCTTGACTGTTTCGTACTTGCGTGCGGTTTTCTCGCGCTGTTTGACCGTCTCTTGCCACTCTTCACCGGACATGCCGTAGTACTCTTGCTCTATGCCAAGAGTATCCAGGGCCGTGTCGAACAGCACGCAGTCCAGGTAGGACACCGGCTCTCCGCGTGCACTCATGTCGGAGAAGCGCGTCTTGACTGCTTCGGCTGTCTCTTTAGACATCGTGAACCTAAGCAGCAGTCCGAGTACTTCTGAGCCTATTCCTGCCGTCAAAACAGCTCCTCCTGGATGAACTTGCCGCGGTTCTTGTTCTCCTCTGCTAGCGTTGCGAGGTTCTTCTTCGCAAGCTTTTCGAGGTACGCGTCGACGGCGCTTCGCACGAAGAGCTCGATTGTCGTGTTGCACCTGTGCTTGGCGAACCGCTCCACGACGTCGTGCTCGTCGGGCGTGACCTTCGCGCGGATGGTCGTCCTGTCGTCGACTGGTTTCGTGCTGCGCTGCTTTTTCCTGTTCGTCTTGCCACTCATATTTTGTCCTCCCATGCTATTACGTCGTACTTGGTCTTCCCGGATGGGTGCGCCAGGGACAGCTTCCCGGCGAGTACGTCGGCGTCGTGCTTGCTGTATCCGAGCGACATGACCGGCGGACGGTCCGTGACTGCGCCTGCGCCGAGAACCCGCTGCGGGGGGCAGATCGTGCTTCCGGAGTTCCTGCCGAAGCGCACCTGGGACGCCCAGCCGACAAACCTGCGCCTCTCGCCCTTGGCAGTCTTCTTGACGCGGAACACGCGCACCGAATAGTAGGTTACGGCCTCGAGGCCGCTCTCCTCGCGCTTTCCGTACACCACCTTTCCGCGCCTGCTGTAGATCCTGCCGCGCCTGGCTTCGATCCGCTCGAAGTCGTCGTTGCATTCGCCTTTGCGGTCGACCTCGCCGGAAAGCGCGATCCCGTGCTGCCAGAGCAGACGCTGCACCTTTACCAGGTCCTTGACGAAGTCGTAGCCGTGCATCTCGAACGCCGCGGGGACGACGTTCCCGGCCTCGTAACTGTCGTCGTCCTCGATGGCGACGCGTAAGTCGAGCCCCGCGCCGTTGATCCTCTCGACCAGGTCGTCCGGTATCGGCTTGCTGGGGGTGAACTCACCCGAAAACTCTGAATTGTATCCCATGGCTCCTCCTTAGAATGGAATGTCGTCCGGGTCTGACTCCAGCGGGTCGGCTGCCTTGATCGCGTCTGCAAGCTGCTCGTTCTGGCTCTTGGGCTGCAGCGACTCGCGCGCTCCCAGTATCACGCCCGACGCAGACATGGATAGAGCCCAGCGCATCCGCCCGTTCCTGTCGAGGTACCTGCGGGAGGTGAGGCGTCCCGCGCACTTCAACGGCCTGTTCATGTCCAGCTCGGGGTCGAGCTCCGTCGCATCCATGCCGAACAGCGCTACTGGTACATACGCAGGCGTGCCGAACACGCCGTTTATCTCCAGTATGACGTTGCGGAAGAACCCGTTTCCGTTCTTGTACGGAATGAGCTCGTCCACCTCGACTATCTTGCCGTCTAGCGGCACGTCTACGACCCTGTACTTCTGGTTTATGTCCTCTTCCATTGTTCCTCCTTATGGTCTTGTGTCTCCATCGAACACCACCGCCCCGTCCTGCAGCGTAAGTCCGGCAAGACACGCCTTCGGCGGCGCCAGGTGCCGGGCCGCCTCGATGCTGTCCTTGATGCCGGCTATGGCCTCTACGTATTCGGCCAGCGCCTCGAACGGTATGTCGTAGTCGTCCTGGTACTGGAAGTTCACGCGATGCTGACGTATGACCTTCGCCAGCGTAGGGTTCGCGCCCCACGCTTCCGACGCGGCTTGGTCCATGTGCCCGTAGAGCAGAAACCTGTAGTGTGGGTAGCCGTTCCGGATCTCCTCTTCGAGCACGGCGGCAGACCCTAGGTGCTTCAGGACGCACCCGAGGCAGTGTCTTCGCATTTAGTTCCTCCTTCCGTCTTGTTCTCGTACTGTTTTTCAGGCGCCAGGTAGTGCCGGAGCGTCTGTATTGGCCGTAGCTCCGGGACGGGGACGGCGGCTACTGCTACGCGTGTTGCGACGCTTGTGGCGACGCGTGCGTACTTGAGCGCCTCCTTGGCCGTCGACCAGCCGATTAGCCGCACGTTAAGTCCGCCGTTGGCCTCTCGTGTCTTCTCGTGCTTGCTCACAAATGCGCATACTATGACATGGTGCGGCACGCCGGGCGGCGCGGCAAGTGACGTGAGCGGGACTACCATGTGCTTAGTCGTCGGGTCGCCGGACACAGTTGACACCATAACGGAGATAGCCGTCTTTCCGTGCGCTGTGTCGAGTATGTACGGTATTGTCTTTTTCGCCCGTATCTGGAGTCCGCCGCTCCGGCACATCTTCTCGAGTATAGCCGCGCCCATAGCTGCGAACCTGCGGGAGTTCTCCGTCCGCGCGAACCTGGGAGGGGCTACGGTTTTCGCCGCGTCCATGTCCGACTTCGGCACGCGTACGTTCTTGATGGGGCCTGGCAGCCTGTTAGCAGGTGTCATCCTACGACCTCCCGCCAGCCCGGAAGGAGCGTGTACTCCGCGACTCTCCCTGGTCCGACCCTTGCAGCCAGC
>Ga0310690_10001216_pt1 | contig 47044 bp, 37 predicted proteins | sample AusTroGonzalo_MG_2_FD_207661 | JGI IMG/M metagenome (GOLD analysis project Ga0310690, IMG submission 207661) | Bovine rumen microbial communities from tropical cattle in Woodstock, Queensland, Australia - Gonzalo_04 (v2) (version 2) | ecosystem: Host-associated > Mammals > Digestive system >... | reverse complement strand
TTCAGTACAACGTGTACCGTTCGACCGACAACGTGGACTACGAGATGATCGGAATGGTTCCTTATGTTGCTGGCCAGACCTACTACGAGTACCTTGACACTCCTGCAGCCGCTGGTACATACTACTATCAGGTGAGAGCCTACTACGACGACGACTGCGAGTCAGAGCCTGCCCTGAATGCAGAGAACCCGAGCATCAACTACGTCACCGTGGGTTATGACGATGTCGCTGAGAACAGTGGCATGGCCGTGTACCCGAACCCGACGAAGGGCAACGTGACCATCGAGGCCGCAGGCATGCGCCACATCACTGTGGTGAGCACGCTGGGTCAGGTGGTGTTCGACGCCGATGTCGAGGGCGACAGCTACATCATGAACATGTCGCAGTACACTGCCGGCATGTACACGGTGCGTGTTGTGACTGAGAACGGTGTGAGCACCAACCTCATCACTGTTGTCAGATAAATGACCTCGCGGAATTGATTTCCGCAAAAAAAAGAGGCGGCTCCATTTTGGGGCCGCCCTTTTTTTGTTATTGTGAAGAGCAATTCAAATCAACAAAGAATCAAATTCTTTCTTGCAGCATCTGCATTGCTTTCGGTAATCCATCAGCATTTCGTCCACCGGCCACACAGAGAGTTTTCTGTCCACCTCCACCACCTTGAATCTCCTTGGCAACTTCACGGATGAGTTTGGTAGCATCCAAGCCTTTGGCATCGGCAAAGGCTTCGGGTAGCAGCAGACAGAGTGCAGGTTTGCCTTCGCTGGCTGAACCGAGGATGGCAATGGCGTTCTCGTCCTTCTGTTTGAGCAGCAAAGCGATATTACGCAGTTGATCTCCAGTGACGCTGAGTTTTTCTACAATTAGTCGGTATCCATCATGATCAATGGCTTGTTGCAACAGGGTGTCTGCAGTGTTTTGGGCTTTCTCTTGCATCAGATGTTCCACTTCTTTCTTGAGTGCGGAATTTTGCTCATTAAGTGAGGAGACAGCCTTCACCAAATCGGGCGACTTGACGCATTCGCGCAAACGACCTATCAGGTCAATCTGCTCGTCGAGGTATTGTTCTACAGCCTCCCCAGTGATAGCTTCGATGCGGCGTATGCCTGCTGCAATGGCACCTTCACTGACAATCTTAAACATACCGATATTGCCTGTGGCGGATGTGTGACAACCACCGCAGAGTTCCATCGAGTAATCCTTGTCGAAGACTACCACACGAACCTTGTCGCCGTATTTCTCGCCGAATAGGGCAGTGGCTCCCATAGCTTTAGCCTCGTCAATTGGAATCTCAGCATAAGTCACATTCGGAATGTTCTCACGAATCTTTTGGTTGACAATCTTTTCCACTTGGCGGATTTCTTCAGGACTCATCTTGGAGAAATGGCTAAAGTCGAAACGCAGACGTTGGTCGTCTACCAAGCTGCCCTTTTGTTCCACATGAGAACCTAAGACTTGCCTCAAGGCAGCATGCATCAGGTGAGTTGCACTGTGATTGATGGCAATACGCTGACGGCGTGCCGTATTGATAGTAGCAATAAACTTTACCTCGGGGTTCTGAGGCAACTGCTCAGTGATATGGATGACCAGGTTGTTCTCCTTTATAGTATTAATAATAGGTATAATCTCGTTTTCTGATGTCAAAGATCCAGTGTCGCCCACTTCACCACCCATTTCGGCGTAGAATGGAGTCTTGTCAAGGACAATTTCGTAGTGCTTCTGCTTTTTGGCCACCACCTCACGGAACCGCAAGATGTGGCTATCGCAGCTCATGTCCGTATAACCCACAAATTCGGTGGGCTGTTCTGAAGCGTTCACTATCACCCAGTCACCGTTGGCTTTTTCTGCAGCTTTGCGTGACCGGTTTTTCTGCTCTTCAAGGTTGGCCTTGAAGCCTTCCATATCCACGTTGATGCCTTTTTCAGCAGCCATCAGTTGGGTAAGATCAATGGGGAAGCCAAAGGTGTCGAACAGTTCGAAGGCGAAATTGCCGTCAATGTCCTGCTTCGGATGCTGCTCTACATAGCTCTCAAAGCGCTTGATGCCTTGAGCCAGGGTGCGCAGGAATGAGGCTTCCTCTTCACGAATCACTTTTCCAACCAACTCTTGCTGCGACTTAATTTCAGGATAATTGTGTTCCATCTGTTGCACGAGGATGGGCAGAAGACTGCATACAAAGGGCTCTTCGAAACCTAAGAAAGTGAAACCATAGCGTACAGCACGGCGTAATACACGGCGGATAACGTAGCCCGCACCGTTGTTCGATGGTAATTGCCCATCGGCAATAGCAAAACTCACTGCACGCAGGTGGTCGGCGATGACGCGCATAGCCACGTCAGTCTTTTCTTCCTTGCCATATTCGATGCCCGACATCTTGGCAATGGCTTGGATGATGGGCTGGAACACGTCAGTGTCGTAGTTGGAGGTCTTGCCTTGCAGCACTCGCACTAAACGCTCAAAGCCCATGCCCGTGTCGACGTGCTTGGCGGGGAGCTCTACCAACTGTCCGTTGGCCATACGATTGTATTGCATGAACACAAGATTCCAAATCTCAATCACCTGTGGGTCATCTTTGTTTACCAAGTCGCGGCCTGGAATTTGCTTACGAGCGGCCTCGTTGCGTAAGTCAATGTGGATTTCGGAGCAGGGGCCGCATGGACCCGTCTCACCCATTTCCCAGAAATTGTCCTTTTTGTTGCCGTAGATGATGCGGTCTTCGCTGACGTGTTCCTTCCAGTAATTGTAAGCTTCCATGTCGGCAGGCTGGCCGTCTTTCTCATCGCCACCGAAGACGGTGACATAGAGCTTGTCCTTGTCAATCTTCACTACTTCGGTGAGGTATTCCCAAGCGTAGGAGATGGCTTCCTTTTTAAAATAGTCGCCAAATGACCAGTTGCCCAGCATTTCGAACATAGTATGGTGGTAGGTGTCATGTCCCACCTCTTCCAGGTCGTTGTGCTTGCCTGAGACACGGAGACATTTCTGCGTGTCAGCGGCGCGGTTCCACTTTGCAGGCTGGTTGCCCAGAAAGATGTCCTTGAATTGGTTCATGCCAGCGTTGGTGAACATCAAGGTCGGGTCGTTCTTTACCACAATGGGGGCTGAGGGTACAATAGCATGCTGCTTGGAACGGAAGAAGTCCAAGAAACTATTTCTGATTTCGTAAGCATTCATTTTCAATAGATTATGTGTTTGCACTTTAAAAAGTAATTCAAAAAACCGTGCAAATTTACGCTAAAAATGTAATTTTGCGCAATAGAAATTCACAACATTCGTTATTTATTGCTAAAAAAGGCTCAACAATGGCGAAGCAAAAACATTACATATTCAACCAGTTGACTCAAAATTTCGAGGTTTTGGAGACATCGAAATCAAAGAGAATCCTGCGTGGGGTATTGGTGTCTCTCGGTTTTTTGGGTATGGCGTTTCTTTTTGCCATTTTGCTGTTTACCTTTTTCCGGTCACCAAAAGAGATGATGCAGGCTCGTGAATTGGATTTCATGAAACTACGATACGAGATTCTTAACGATCGTCTTACCAATATGGAAGAGTTGCTTGAGGATTTGGAACAGCGAGACAATAACCTCTATCGCGTTATGTTTGAGGCTGACCCTATACCAAGTGCTATTCGCAATTCAGGTTTCTCAAGTCCCAATCGTTATGATACCCTATATGGTTATGTCAATTCCAATTTGGTGGTTGATGCGGCGCGCAAACTGGATGTCATAGGGAGTAGGATGTATCATCAATCCTTGTCGTATGACGATTTGTTTGAGATGGCGCGTAACAAATCGGACATGTTGGCTCACATTCCAGCTATTCTTCCATTAAAGCAAACCACAATCAAATTTATTTCATCTTCTTTTGGCCATCGTCCCGATCCTATCTATAAAGTGACAAAGTTTCATTATGGTGTTGATTTTTCAGCTCGCATGGGTACGGAGGTATATGCCACAGGTGATGGAGTAGTAACCGCTGTGGAGCGTTCCATGTGGGGTTATGGCAATATGGTGACGATTGATCATGGTTACGGCTATGTTACCCGATATGCACATCTCCAAAAGTCGGTGGCTCGGAAGGGACAGAAAGTAAAGCGAGGACAGTTGATCGGCTATGTAGGTAATTCAGGAAAGACCACGGGGGTACATTTACATTACGAGGTGCGTAAGAACAATGTTCCAATCAATCCCATCAATTTCTTCTACAATGACTTGACTCCTGAAGAGTATGAGCAAATCCTTGAACAATCTGAATTGCCCACCCAAACAATGGACTGATGATGGAAGAGGCTAAGACTTTGGACAAATTCTATTATAGCATCGGAGAGGTAGCTGATATGTTTGATGTAAACACGTCTACTATACGTTATTGGGAGAAAGAATTCAGTGTATTGCGTCCACGGAAAAACAAGAAAGGTAACCGTCTGTTTACCCAACGGGATGTGCGCTATGTACATATTATTTACCAACTACTTAAGGTGAAGGGGTATACATTGGCAGGTGCGAAACAAGCCTTGAAGGACAAGTTTAGCGATTACGAGGAACGTATTATTATGCTTGAGACACTTGACAAAACCCGTAGTTTTCTTTTGGATTTGGACAAGGCTTTGGCGGAGAAGCAAAAGAAGGTTTGATTATTCTTCCAACAAATTTCTGGCTTTCAGATAAACCCTCCATTTTTCCAGCACTTGAGTCATATCGTCAGGCAGCTCGGAGGTAAACATCATTTGTTTGCCTGTAGTAGGGTGTACAAACCCCAACTCCTTAGCGTGAAGGGCGTGGCGCGGCATAATCTTAAAGCAGTTGTCGATAAACTGCTTGTATTTCGAGAAAGTGGTGCCTTTTAGGATGACGTCGCCACCATACATCGCATCATTGAACAAAGGATGTCCGATGTATTGTGAGTGGGCTCGGATTTGGTGAGTGCGCCCCGTCTCTAATCGGTATTCGTTGAGTGTCACGTAGCCGAAGCGCTCCAATACTCTCCAATGGGTTATGGCCTCCTTGCCGTATTCGCCGTTAGGATAGACAGTCATCTTGCGGCGGTCGTTGGTGCTACGTCCAATATTGCCTATGATGGTGCCTTCATCCTCGTTGAAGTCGCCCCACACCAAAGCATGGTAGCGGCGATGTATGCTGTGGTCGAAGAATTGACGGGCCAGAGTGGCTTGTGCGGTTTCGTTTTTCGTCACTACCATCAAACCGGTGGTGTCTTTGTCAATGCGGTGCACAAGGTATCCAAAGCGGTTTTCAACAGGTTGGTGGGTTTGTTCGAAGTGATAGGCGAGACCATGCAACAAAGTTCCGTCGAAGTTCCCATGTGCGGGATGCACAACCAATCCCGCCTGCTTGTTGATAACGATGACATCGTTGTCTTCATAGACGATGTTCAGAGGAATGGGTTCAGGCTTGATGTCAGTGTCGCGTGGAGGGTAGGCAAACACGATGGAAATCACGTCACCAGGTTTGATCTTGTAGTTTGACTTCACCACTTTTTCATTCACCAGAATATTGCCGGCTTTGGCAGCGTTTTGTACGCGGTTGCGTGAGATGCCGCTGATGCGGGTGGTCAGGAAGCTGTCGATGCGTACCTGTTCTTGCCCACCGTCAACCGTGAGGCGCATGTGCTCGAATAGTTTGCCGTCTTCTACGGTTGTCTCGCTGTCTATAGTGTCGACTGTGTCGTCATTCAGTTCCATGAAGTCATCTTCTGCTTCTATGGGGCTGTCTTGGGTGATATAGGAGTCGTCGTTCATTGGCGAATGATGAATTTTTGGGTGATGACTTGTCCTTGTGTGGTAGTTAGGCTGATAAGGTACATGCCGTCTTTAAGTTGGCCTACAGGAATCTGCTTGGTGAAGTTGCCTTGCCATACACGTCTTCCCATTAGGTCAAAGATACAGGTTTGTTGAATCTCTATGTTTTCAGCAACGCTGATATGTAGTATGTCGTTTGCAGGATTGGGATATAAGGTGACGTTAGAATCGGATTCATTTGCTGTAACACCATGTAGGGTTTTTCCGTCAATGACAGGGCGAATCATCAGCGTGCCGCGCATTTCTGTTGGCTGCCACGAGCCGTTGGTGTTGTAAAAGATGTATTGGCTGTTGTTGTTGGTACAGTCAAATCCGATATTGATGAGGGATGATGCCTGCTGCACGATACCAACAAAGAAACTGCCTGAAAGCGTGACGATAGTGTCAAAAGGATAGTAATGGAAACCATAAATCTGTTCTTCCCATTGTGGACGTTGGTTGGCCAAACGATATACTTCCATTCCAGGCTTTCCGTTTTCATCCTTCCAGATTACGAAATCGAAATACTTGTTGTTGGCATCTTTGAGGGTATGATTGAAGAGAATCTGCACACCACAGATGGTGTCGAACTCAGCCAACTCAAAACGCATCGCAAAGGCACCGCCTGCAGGGATTACACCATAACCTGACTCTGGAGTTCCGTCGTCATAGGCATAGTAGTTATAAAAATGCTGACAATAAATCATCGAATCGACCAAAGGAGGGGTACAGGTCGAATCGAAAACATAATGCTTTATTAAATAGGTGACTGAATCGTAGGCATAACTCATGTTGAACAGTTGGCCAACGTAGGGGCATGCTGGCGATTGACCTGTAGGAGGGCAATTGAGGTATCCGGCTTGAACGTAAGGTTGCACAACAACAGGGTCAACTTCCCATTTGTAATGCTGACTTCCAGCAATTTGGTCAACGGTGTAATAGTAGTTCGCTTCATGTGGAGTGTCGTCCAGGTTGGCTATGCTGAGTTCGAGACTCTCACGTATAGCCGCGTTTGGATTGGCGCGATATTGGCGGTAAGGCATAGACAGATAGCGGTTAAGGAAGGTCGGGCATTGCCCTGAGAAAGCCAGCATGGGGTAGGAGAGGGCGTTAGCGCTGCGGTCTATGTTGAGGTACACCATATCGATGTTCCACTCGTCTTCATTGCCTCGGTTTTGTGGATGGTTGGAGTTTTCAATGCTAGCGTAATTGTAGAAGCGGAAGTAGAAATGGTCAGTAAAGTAACGCAGGTTGTTGATAGGAATCATCACTTGCTTAAAATACTGTCCGTTGTTTGACTCCATGAATGATTGCAGGGTCTGCCCAGGAACGCTCCATACATGATACCATACGGTGTCGGCCACGGTGGTAAACACCGAATCACAAGGGATGGAGATGCTGCCTTGCGTGATAGGAGTCAGCGTGTCAGTGATGAGGGCGTACATTCCCGGTTGGCAACCGTTGAAAGCCCATACGGTGTCGCCAGGGAATAACGTGTCGACTTGCAGTTCGGCGAAGATTTCTTCAATAGAGTAGGGTTGGTAATCTAAATATAGAAACTCCTCATGCTCAGTGGCAGTGCCGAATTGCAGCACCAGCGAGTCGTGTGCTTCAGGCGGCATCCCGTTACCCTGAGGTTGGTAGTAAAAGCTGAAATAGAGTGAATCCGCCGGTGTCAATGCAAGAGGTTCCGGCTCCATTATGGAGTCGAGACGTATACGTGCCGAAGTAAGGTATTCCGCGACGAAAGCATTACTGATGGCGTATTCATAAACGCGCCCTTGTGAGTCGAGCACATCAAGGGTGGCGGCGTTGCGGTTGGGAGGACAGACTGGGAATCCATCGTTAATCAAAGCACCGTCGTCGGTCCATCGGGTGGAGTCAGGGAAGAGCCTTGAGTGGCTAAAATCGTCAAAAAAAGGCAGGAAAAGTCCGCTTGAATTGTTGTTTCGATGGTCGTTCCGTTGACCATGATTGAAACCGGTCAACACCTCTTGTGCAGTGCATAATGAGCTTAGACTCAGGGCTGCAATCAGACATAATATCTTAGAATTCGTCTTCATATTCAATGTCGGTAGTTTCGATGATTTCTGTATTTGGGTTTATTGAAATGTATTGTGGGGCATGCGCCAGAGAGTCCTCGTGCAGCAACTCGCGCATCTCTTTCTGGAAATCCAAGGTGCGACTTGAGTGGTAGGTGAGGTTGATAGCGGTTCCCATATCGACGGATGCCGAGCTTGGACCTGGATCCATACGGCGGATGCACATATATTGCAAACTGTCGCTGTCTTCAAAGCTCTCAGTACCCAAGTTGAAGCCTGCAAGATTCAGCAGACGTTTGGCCTCTGTGGCTGGTTTTCCAATGAGGTTGGGCACTTTTATCTTCTCACTATTGCTTCCAGTACCAATGCGCAGTATGATTTTACTGCCTTTGATGAGTTCGGTGCCTTCGGCAATGGGCTGACCATTGTAATACTGGTCAAGGACTGCATTTCTGTAAGGACTCTCCCGGTATTCAAGCCTTTCCACATCCAGTCCTGCTGACTCTAACAAGCCGATAGCTTGTCGCAACGACAGGTTCCTCAAGTTGGGCATCAATGTTTTTTCGGGTGTTTGGGCTACAATAATGAGGTATACGTTGCGGCCTTTCTTGATTTTCGAGTCAGGCAAAGGGTCTTGCTGATAGATACTCCCGGGTTGTTGCCCTTTTGGATAAACGCTGTCGATGAGGAAAAAATGGAAGTCTTCTGCATATTGTTGCTCTACTTCAAGATAGTTCAATCCAATAAAATTAGGCATGGAATAGACCTCGTTGTGGCGAGTGTATCTGTTTAATATCCTGAAAGTTATCCACAGTAAGACAAGACATAGTGCCAATATGATAAGTAGGTTGATATAAAATTTCTTGTCCTTTAAGAATTGAAGGCGTCCCATAATTTCGTATTTTAGCCGTGTTTTTACAACTCCATTGGAGTGAGTTTTATTGTTTGACAATCAACCGACAAAAGTACAAAAAATATGAAAAACGTGGCAATAATTTGTGGAGGAGACTCGGGCGAGTTCGAGATTTCCGTCAACAGTGCAAATGTGGTGAAGCGCAACTTGAATCCACAACTATATGAGTCTCACATTGTTGTAGTGTCGAAAAAGGGCTGGTACGGGCTCTTGGATGATGGTACTCATGTTGAGGTGGACAAGAATGATTTTAGCATCATGGTGGGTAGCCGTAAGGTGAAGTTTGATGTGGCTTTCAATGCAGTGCATGGTGTACCGGGTGAGAATGGGCCTCTTTCTGGTTATCTTGAGTTGATGGGAATTCCTTGTACTTCTTCTGGACAAACCACCTGTGCGCTTACTTTCCACAAAGATTTTTGCAAGCGTGTAGTGGCTTCCTACGAGGTCAAAGTGTCTCCCTCTATCCTTATAAATAAAGGTGAGTCTTATGATGTGAACTCAATTATCAATGAAATCGGACTGCCGATGTTCGTTAAGCCTACTTGTAATGGTTCAAGCGTGGGTGTCTCTAAGGTGAAGACAGCGGAACAGCTTGTTCCGGCAATTGATACCGCTATGGCAGCAGGCGGACAGGTAATGTGTGAGAAGTTTGTAAAGGGACGGGAGTTTGGCTGTGGTGCCATGAGCTATAAGGGCAAAATGATGGTGTTTCCTTTGACTGAAATCTGTAGTAAGAACGAGTTTTTCGACTATGAGGCTAAATATACTGCTGGCAAGTGCGATGAGATAACACCAGCACAAGTGGACGAGGAAATTGAAATTGAAATCAAGGCAACCACAGCGATGCTATATGAGAAATTGGAGTGTAAGGGCTTTGTCCGTATGGACTACATCGTCAGCGACGAGGGCGTGTTTTTCATCGAAGCCAACATCGTCCCGGGTATGTCGGAGGCAAGTATTATCCCTGCGCAAGCCCGCTGTTTCGGATTGACTTTGGAGAAACTGTTTGGTATGGCTATTGAGGAAGCCTCATGAGTCAGCTTTCCAACATAGATTCCGATTTGTTCCTTTTTCTCAACGGACTTCATGCCGATTGGATGGATGGGGCGATGATGCTCATCACCGATATGTGGGTGTGGCTACCATTGTATGCATTATGGATATTTTGGGCGGTGAAGCAATACGGCAAGCGTTGCTGGTGGATTTTCCTCGCCGTAGGTATAGTGGTGCTTTGCTCCGACCAGTTGTCCTCGCATGTATGCAAGCCACTTTTCCATCGGTTGCGGCCTTGTTATAACACCGATTTTCAGGATTTGATTTATCTCCCCAAAGGACTGGCTGGGGGCAGATATGGTTTTGTCTCTTCCCATGCAGCAAACACCTTTGCAGTGGCGGCGTTTCTGACACCTGTATTACGGAAATACTGCCCTTGGGCGGCTATCACGCTGTTCTTGTGGGCTTTTATCTCAAGCTACAGTCGCATCTATATAGGCTACCATTATCCTGGCGATATCCTTGCGGGTGCCGCTTTGGGTGCTTTGGTTGGTTTTGTACTTTGGAGATTGTTTCGGAGATTTTCAAAACAATGACCCGGCTTTGGGCGGTTCAGGCTCAAATTTTTCATGGAAAACCACACGGATGGTAGAGCGGAACTCTATGCCACACAGCGAGGCTATGGGCGCCTCGCGCATAGCGATTTCCAAATTGCCATGCGAGCCGAAGATAGCCACCAGGTCGGTGGTCTCCTTCACGTCGAGGTAGCTGTCCGAAATCTTGTTGATGGTGTAAAGCCGGCCTTTTACGAAGATGGTGAAGTCACGTCCACGTCGAGCCTGGTCGAAGTCGGTTTTGGCGATGTTGGTGACGAGGTTGCCGTACGAGTCAATATGGATGACGGTGCCTTCAATGGAATCGTCACGCACCACTGCGCAAAACTCAGCACCGCGCAGTGTCTCACGCTTGGGACCTATCTCTGAAAGCGGCACGCCTTGTGCAATCATCACGGCGACTTTGGCAAATCGGTCTCGGGTAGGGAAGTTGAATGAATCTGAGTCTTGCATGACGTTAATCTCAACAGCCTCCTCATATTCATCGAAAATCTGGCGGAACACGCCGTTGTCGGCAGAAATGAAATATTGTCCTTCGGCTTTTACTACCACATGAGGCACGTCTTCCGACTCGATGGTGTCGACAGCGATGATGTGAATGGTACCTGCCGGGAAATTGCGGAAACAGTGTTTCACTACAAACCCCGCGTCAATGGTATTGAAAGCGGCAATCTCATGGGTGATGTCGACGATGGTGGCATTGGGCAGTTGTGACAATATCACGCCTTTCACGGCTGCTGCGTAGTAGTCGGAATGTCCCCAATCGCTTGTAAGTGTGATAATTGCCATTGTATTGTTTGCCACTTTTTCTGGTTGGCAAAAATAATGCATTTCGGCGAATCGCCGTATCATATTCAATTGTTTTTTTGAAATTTTTTATGCGGAAGCAGCCAATTGAAAAATAGACTATCTTTGCACATCATTTGACAACTATGGCAGAACAGATTCTACAGATAGAAAACGTTGACCCTAAGGAGCTTCATGGTCCCAACGACAAGTACCTGGAACTGGTGAAAAGCATGTTCCCGAAATTGAAGATTATTGCACGAGGCGATTTCATGAAAGTCATCGGTGAAGATGAGGAGATAGAGTATTTCGTTAGCCGTTACGAGACCCTGATGATGCAGCTGGAACGTTTTGGGAAACTCAGCGCACAAAATGTGGAGGACATCATGATGGCTAGTACAGATACTGAACTGCAACAGAAGATGTCGGAGAGCGATGTGTTGGTCTTTGGGCGCAGTGGTGTTCCCGTCAAAGCCATCACCGCCAACCAAAAACGCATGGTGAGTGCTTCAGAACAGAAAGACTTGGTGTTTGCCATAGGACCCGCCGGCACGGGAAAGACCTATACCGCAGTAGCTCTTGCCGTTCGTGCTTTGAAGGCCAAACAAGTAAGAAGAATCATCCTCACACGTCCCGCCGTTGAAGCTGATGAGCATCTGGGTTTCCTCCCTGGCGACCTAAAGGACAAGCTCGACCCGTATCTGCAGCCGCTTTATGACGCATTGCGCGATATGATACCTTCATCGAAGTTGGAGGGCTATCTTGAAGATCACACCATCGAGATTGCACCTTTGGCTTTTATGCGTGGACGTACTTTGGACCATGCTTTCGTCATTTTGGATGAGGCACAAAATGCCACCCGTAGCCAGTTGAAGATGTTCCTCACCCGCATGGGACGCTCGGCCAAGTTTATCGTCACCGGCGACATCACCCAAATTGACCTGCCACCTAAGACCCCCTCTGGGTTGCCTCAGGCGATGGAGGTGTTGAAAGACGTGAGAGGCATCGAGTTCATCTATCTGGATGACAAGGACGTGGTGCGGCATAAACTCGTGACGGATATAGTAAATGCATATAAAAAGCACCATGAGGATGAGCCAAATGCGGATGGTATCGACCAAGGTCGAGAAATCATTCAAAAATCTGAATAAAATAAATAGTAGAATCTGATGGATTTTTGTCAGATTTCTTGCGAAGCAATCCTAAATAATTATCATAAAATGAACGCATTAACCAGAACAGACTACCATTTCCCAGGCCAGACCAAGGTCTATCACGGCAAGGTCCGTGACTGTTATTTCATCAACGACGAATACATGGTGATGGTCGCCACTGACCGTATCTCCGCTTTCGACGTCATCCTCCCCAAGGGCATTCCCTACAAGGGACAGGTGCTCAACCAGATAGCCGCCATGTTCCTCGATGCCACTGCTGACATCGTTCCCAATTGGAAGCTCGCTACACCTGACCCGATGGTTACAGTAGGTCGCCTCTGCAAGCCTTTCCCCATCGAGATGATTATTCGCGGCTACCTCACGGGCAGTTCGTGGCGCACTTACAAGAGCGGACAGCACACCATCTGCGGCGTGCAGATTCCCGATGGCATGAAAGAACACCAACGCTTTGCTGAGCCTATCATCACCCCGACCACCAAGGCTGAAGAAGGCCACGATGAAGACATCTCCCGCGAGGAAATTATCGCCCGTGGGCTGATTAGCGAGAAAGACTATGTCCAGATTGAGGACATCACCCGCAAGCTTTTCCAGCGTGGCACCGAAATTGCTGCCAAGCAGGGCTTGATTCTCGTCGACACCAAATACGAGTTCGGCAAGATTGGCGACCAAATCGTGCTGATGGACGAAATCCACACCCCCGATTCTTCACGTTATTTCATCGCCGACCAATATGAGGAACATTTCGCCAAAGGCGAGCCGCAGGTGCAACTCTCGAAAGAGTTCGTCCGTGAGTGGCTGATGGCTAATGGTTTCCAAGGAAAGGAAGGACAACAGGTTCCTGAGATGACCCCTGAATATGTGAACAGTGTTTCGGAACGATATATCGAGCTATACGAGAAGGTCACGGGACACAAGTTTGAGAAGGCTGCTGATTCGGAAGACTTGCTCAAGCGTATTGAAAACAATGTGCTGAATTACTTAAAGTTATGAAAAACATGCAAAAATAATGCATATTTATCGGCACTTTTTAGGGTCAAGTTGCATGTTTTTCACGAAATGAAATAAAAAAGCCAGGGTCTTTTGTGGCTCTGGCTTTCATTTGTTTATCAGATTGGCAAATCAGTATTCGTAATACATCGTATACTGATACTGGTATTGGTCATCTGGATAATATGTGGTTCGCATGGTCGGGTAATTGTCACTGTCGTACTGATAGATGAAAGAGGAAACTTCAGTATCACCGTCAGAATAGGTGAAAGTCATATTGGTAACATTGTTTTTCGATACATAATTGTCTCCCTCTTCCAACTCATCCAATTCCCAAGACCATAAATCCATAAAACCTCTATAAGGATTTTTCTTGTTGTCATATTGCAAAGCCACACTTGATGTTCCGCCATCATAGGTTGCTACAATCTTAACAACATTGTCACCGTCCCAAGAGAATTGGTAGGTCAAGACATATTCCGATTTTGGTTCATTGCCAATGGCTAACTTGGCATTGCATTTGTCAATTATTGCAGTAAACTCGGACGGGAAGGGCAAAACAGACAACCTCGGATGGCTTGCCTCGCTCTTTTTGTATCCATGAAGATAAGTGATGGTAGCTTTATCTAATTTCCCGCCTTTATACTCAAAAACGGTTGTTGTCTCCAAGTTATCATGGTAGTAATTCTTGACAGATTTCAAGTGATTTCCATCATACTCATAAATGGCGGACTCCTGAATGTTGTCAACACGAACAAAGCGGTTTCCGTCATAAGTAAATCTTTCCGTCCAAACCACAGTGTCGCTATTGGAGGAATAATAATCAATGGATGCCAGTAATTTGCCGTCCCAATTCCATACTTGATGCAGGGTTTTATCCATAATAGTTGAGGAATGGTACACCTTTTGGATTTTCTTGCTCGGAGAATAAACTCCGTCTTTTTTCTTGCATGAAGTTGCAGAGGCCAAAAGAAGCACTCCCAACAATAATGTAAATACTTTAAACTTGTTCATCTTTTCTTATTTTTAATGGTATTGTGTTGCAAAGATATATATTAGCTATATGCGAAGACTATTTTTCAGTAATTATTTTGAACATTGTAACTATTTCGGTTACACTTTCCTTTTGAATTCATCGGAAAGGTCACGAAAGAAATCATAATTCAATGCTGAAGATATGCGCTTAAGCAAGGCAATATCGATGTTGTCCTTGAGGAAAATCCTATGGATATGCGTACGGGCGCAATAAATATCCTTCGCCAGCTGTGTAGCCGTGATGCCTTGCTGCCGCATTACCTCTTTGATATGTTGCCCGATGTGCATGAAAAAGCGTGGAATTTGTTTAACCTGCCGAACACCGGGTTTCCACGCCCATCCACCAGCAAGTTATTCCACGCCAAAATAAATTGGCGTTTCATAACGACTTCTTGGTGAATTCTCTTTCGAGAAATGTGGAAAATGGTGTTCAAGAATTCGTTTTTGAAATGCTATTCTAAATGATTATGTGTCTGTTCGCTTTTCTTTGTTGTTATATCTTCGATACTTTATTGATTTACAATTTTTGTTGTTCAATTTGTCTCTGGCCATTCATCATCACAGCACAATTCCAAATTACCGAAATAAAGTGCGTTCAACGGAAAACTCAAATCAGCATGCTTGCCCCAAATGAGGTTGCCATTACGCAACCAAAACTTCTTGAATTCCGATATTCTCCTATACTTATTATATTGTGGATGAGGATGTTTCTCAAAAAAATCACTAAAATCTATTATTTGACTGCTACCGTCGCTAAATAACAACGACAACATCAAGCCATCCACATATTCTACATTATCGATACTTATTTGCTTCATTTCAATTTGGTCTTAATGTCGATACATCTAATCCGTTTCTTATAAACAAAGAATGAAACCCATTTCTCCACAATCTCTCTCCAATACTTCTCAATAAACTCAATAGCCGTCCTTTCATCTTTACCCACCAATGGTTTTCCTTTATCTCTTTTCTTGATTTCAATCAGCTCGCCGTCTACAATAATCAAGTCAAAAATGGTCATTCGGTCCTGATGCTCAACATGTACATGGATAGGCTCGTGCTCTTGAGAAAAGAACGAGAAAATGAATCCGAAATAGGTGTAAATATCAGGCATCGCTTTTACTTTTATAGTAGTGTTTTTCATCTGCAAAAGTAACAAAAATCTCAAAAACAAAAATTTTTCACCACATTTTTCTCGCGACGTCAAATAATTCTGTAACTCTCGCGCACACCACAACTTGAAGACAGCGTGAAGGAAGCCATCCTCGCCGAAGCCACACGCCGCGGCTATGATGTCAGCAAATTGATTTGGGTAAAACAATGATCATTTGAGGTTATAATCCTCTTTTGTACTCATTCTGCTTGGCCACCTCTGAGACCGTGTTCATTGTGACTTCGGTATTGAGCCATCATGTGTTTTTGGCTTCTTTCCTCTTGCTAAATTGAATTTTTTGTCTATTTTTGCTGCCCTTAACGAAATTTTTTAGAAAAATGAAAAAAGCGTTTTTTATTCTTTTTGTCATTTTGCTGAATGTCAGCATGATGGCTCAGCAAAAGATTCAGTTGCGTTCGGCAGATAGGGCCGAATGCCTGAAAAGCGACATGACGAGCCTCAAGGCTTCGTTCTCGTTCTCAACTCTGGAGGCGCAGGATTATGAAAGCCAACGTGGTGTTTTCTCGTGGCTTAGCATGCCTAACACCGTTATCGGCGGTAACGAGGGTGACCCTCAGATTCCCGTCGTGAATGAACTCATTGCGGTGCCGTTTGGTGCCAACCCGCGTATTGAAATCACGGGCTACAGCACGACGGACTACCGTCTTGATGATTTGGGTGTCCACACCTTGGTGCCCCGTCAACCCTCATTGAGGAAAGACCAGCAGCCCGATGACGTACCTTTTATTATTAATGAGGCCGCCTACCAGTCGACCCGTGGTTTCCGTAATGAGCCTCAAGCTGTCGTCAATGTGGTGGGTACAATGCGTGGTGTCCGACTCGGCAAGATGACTATCGAGCCTGTCAGTTACGACCCTGTCAATAACACCCTGCGTGTGTTCAACGACATTGAGGTTACCGTTCACTTTGATGGTGCCGATGCTGTAGCTACGGAGAAAATGCTGGTGGACACCTACAGCCCTTACTTTAATGTTGTGTACAAGCAACTCTTCAACGAGAGGACCCTTCGCGATGCCTACTCTCAGCATCCCGACCTTTACACCACTCCTGTGAAGATGCTTGTTGTCACTACTTCTACATACGTCAATAGTACAGCTTTCCAAAACTGGCTGACTTGGAAGAAACAGAAAGGTATTGATGTGGATGTGCAGACTGTGGCCAGCGGCGCTACCGCCAGCACCATCAAGAACTTGATTTACTCCAGGTATAATGCCAACCATCCAACCTTCTTGGTGATTGTGGGCGACGAAACGGTTGTCACCTATTACCAGCTTTGGAATTATGGTAGCTCTTACGGAAATGCAGCCACCGATTTGGAGTATGCTTCAGTAGATGGCGACGTCTATCATGATATGTTCATCAGTCGTATGTCGGTATCCTCCACTACGGAACTTGGCTATCTCGTCAATAAGACATTGACCTATGAAAAATATACGATGTCAGACCCGAGCTACCTGAGCAACGTGTTGCTCATCGCCGGTGCCGATGGCACGTGGGCTCCGAAAGTCGGCAGACCTACCATTAACTATGCTGCCAACTATTATTTCAATACAGCTCACGGCTTCAACAACGTCTATAAATATGTCACCGACACCTATACAGGTTGTTACAACTACCTGAGTTCAGGCGTTGGCTTTGCCAACTATACCGCTCACGGTGATATCCAAAAGTGGCATAGCCCGGAATTTACCAATAGCAACGTCAATTCGCTGACCAACAACGACAAATATTTCTGGGCGATGGGCAACTGCTGCCTGACCTCCAACTTCAAAAATGCCTCAAACGACTTGACTTGTTTCGGTGAGGCTATGATTCGTGCCGCAAACAAGGGTGCTTTCGGCTATATCGGTTCCGTTCCGGAATCCTATTGGTATGAGGACTATTATTTCGGTGTGGGTGCCACCACCACCTTCAACCAGACCCCGACACAGGCACAGACCACAACAGGTGTCTATGATGCCATGTTTGACGATTCGGGTTTCAATACGCTGAATGCTGTTCCTTTCATCGGCAATGTGGCCGTCACTTACGCCCATGCGGGGAACTACCAATATAGCGTCTCCGATGAATACTACTGGAGAGCCTACCAATGCTTTGGTGACGGCTCCGTGATGCCTTATCACACTCAACCTTCTGCCAACAATGTGAGTCACGCCAATACCATAGGCATTGGTATGGCAACTTTCACTGTGAATGCTGTTGCCGGCTCATACGTCTCTATCACCAAGAACAATGAAATCCTTGGCGTTGCCGAAGTGCCTGCTTCAGGTACTGTTAATGTGCCGATTACGGGCCTCAACTCGGCAGGTGAAGTGATGATTGTGGTCACCCGCCAGCAACGTCAGCCCTATATCACGACTATCCAAGCCGTTTCGTTGGATGGCCCTTACATTACCGTTGATGGCTACACGCCTAACATGGCGCTTGTCGGCGAAAACACCGACCTGAGCATCACCTTTAAGAATGTGGGTTCTGCGGCCACATCGGGCAACACCACCGTTACCTTGACATCTACCAATTCAAATGTCACAATTCTTTCGGACCCCAAGACTTTCAGCACCTTGGGCGTTAATGCCACTACTACAGTGAGCGGTTTCCGTTTCCGCCTCAATTCGGGTGTCACCTTGGGCGTCAATGTTACTTTGCATTACACCGCTGTCAACGGCAGCAACACTTGGGAAGGCGATATTACCATAACACCCAATCAAATCTTCACGGTGACTGTCGCAGCCAACAATGCTGACTATGGCGCCGTGAGTGGTGGAGGACAATATAATTATGGTGCATCCTGCACCGTGACAGCCACACCTGCCGATGGCTATATGTTCTCCAACTGGACAGAGAATGGCTCCGTGGTTTCTACTGATGCCGAATATACTTTCAATGTGGCCAGTGATATGAATCTTGTAGCTAATTTCGCTGAAGGAGTTATGATTGGCAGTGGCACTAGCACTAACGATTATCTGCCGAGCTACAATTATTACACCAACTCGCTCACCGAGCAGATTTACACCTCTGCCGAGTTGGGTGGCGCGGGCATGATTACCAGCATCGCCTTCTATAATGGCGGTGCAGAGAAGACGCTCAGTTACGACTTCTATATGAAAGCCACAACCAAGAGCAGTTTCACGGGAAAGACTGACTGGATTGCGGTAACTGCTGGCGACAAGGTGTTCAGTGGTACGGTTACTGTGGTTGCTGATGATTGGACAACCATCACTTTCAGCACTCCGTTTGTCTATGACGGCACTTCCAATGTTGTCCTGGTGACCGATAAGAGTACGCAGTGGACCAATTCGCCTCACATGTCCTGCCGCGTGTTCACTACTGAATCAAGCCAAGCACTTTATATTTATAACGACAACACTAATTTCAATCCTTTGTCACCACCTACATCCTCATCAAGCTATAATGACGTGTTGTCGGTAAAGAACCAGCTTATTGTCACCAAACAGGCTCTTTCTACGGAACCTGTCAACATCACAGTCAGCGTCAGCCCTTTACAGGCAGCCACGGTGACGGGTGGCGGCGAATATCCCTTTGGCGAAACTTGCACGGTGACAGCCATTCCGAATACGGGTTATACCTTCACGGGTTGGACTGAAAACGGGAATGTGGTTTCTTCCGAATTGTCCTACAGCTTCTCCGCTATTGCCGACAGGGAACTTGTGGCCAACTTTATCCAGGCTTTTGAGGTCGGACAAGGAACAACAACCCACCAATATCTTCCCAGCTACAATTATTACAACTATACGCTTTCCCAACAGATTTACACAGCTGAGGAAATAGGTACTGCGGGCACCATCACCAGCATTGCCTTCTATAATGAGGCTGCTGAGAAGACCCGTACCTATGACTTCTACTTGAAAGCAACTAATAAGAATTCCTTCTCAAGTAAAACGGATTGGATTACGGTGTCCTCATCCGATAAGGTGTTCAGCGGTAGCGTTACAATGACTGTTAATAATTGGACTTTCATCACTCTTGACACTCCCTTTGAGTACGACGGCACTTCCAATCTGGTTCTTGTGGCTGACGACAACACAGGTAGTTACACTAATTCTCCCCACATGGCCTGCTCCGTTTTCAATACAAGTTCAAGCCAAGCCATCTATGCGTATAATGACAATACCAACTATAACCCCTTGTCACCTCCGACCTCCTCAAGCACTAATAATGATGTGCTTTCAGTGAAGAACCACATCCTCCTTGGAATGGTGATAGAAGATCCTCAAGTTGAGCAAGTCATTGCACTTGGCGAAGGCTGGAACTGGTGGAGCCCCTATATTGAGATGAACGATATCGACGGCCTGACGATGTTGGAAGACGGAATGGGCGACAATGGTTTACGCATCCAGTCGAGAAACGATGGTGCTGTAGACCGGTTTGAATACAATGGAACCAGCTATTGGTATGGCTCCCTCAACGCTTTAGCTAATGAACAGATGTACAAGGTTAGGACCAGTGCCGAATGTAATGCGGTGATGGTGGGTATTCAAGCCTTGATGGAAGACCATCCTATTACCATTACCGAGGGCTGGAACTGGATAGGCTACCCAAGTGGACAGACGGTGAGTGTTGAGACTGCTTTGAGTAGCTTTGTCCCTGAAGCCGATGACGTCATCAAGGGAAGAAACGGCTCCTCCACATACATCTCCAATGGCAACTACAACCAATGGTACGGTACGCTGAATGCCTTGGAGCCGGGACAAGGCTATATGTACAAGTCGAACAGCGACACACCCAAGACGCTGACTTTCCAAAATGGTCGCGATGGGGATAACATTGAGGCAACTACCCACGAGGGAACGGTCTTCACACCTAACAGGAATCAGTTTGCCGACAATATGCTGGTGACTGCTGTAATCGACTTAGGAGGACAAGAGCTCCGCTCTGAGAAATATGAAGTGGCTGCTTTCGTCGACGGCGAATGCAGAGGCAGTGTCCAGTTGATGTACGTTGAGCCATTTGACCGATATGTGGCTTTCCTGCTGGTCTCAGGCGAAGCAGGGGAGGAGTTGTGTTTTGTGCTGACGGATGGCAATAGTATCAACAATTCTGTGGACTATATGAAGTATGTTGTTGACGGCATTGAAGGTAGTCCCACCGAGCCTGTCGTGCTTCATTTCAACCCGTTGAGCGCAAATGAAGATTGGGTGAGAGTGTATCCCAATCCTTCCAAGGATGTGTTTAACATCGAGGGCGAGGGGATACAAAAGGTTGAGGTGGTCAACGCTTTCGGACAGGTTATCTATGTCAAGGAGATTGAGGACAACGCTATGCAAATTGACTTAGGCAATTGTGCCAGCGGAGTCTATATGCTTCGCGTGGTTTCCGAAAAGGGAATCACGACGCAACAGATTCTTAAGACGCGATAAGGCATAATGTGACCACAGAAGTCTCTTTTGAAGGAGGCAATAATAAAAGGTGCCATCGGTTGCGGTGGCACCTTTAATAATGAGAGATACTAATGTGATTCTATAATCCTCTTATGTACTCATTCAGTTCTTGTTTCGAGCTGTCGTAGGTGAACACTTCGTTCAACATGTAATACTTATTCTTCTCGATGCAATAGGGATAGGCAAACTGGGCAAATTCGAGCTTGTTACTCTCATAGGTGAATAGTCGACAGATTTGTGCGATTTGGCTTACCGTCATGGGGTTGTTTGCAACGATTTGTTTTGCGGTAGTCAAGCGGGTGTCGTCAAAAGTCTCTTTCGAAAGCAGGGCTACTGCCTCATCGAAATCTCTTGGGTTCATACCCATCTCGATATGAACAGGCTCGGGTACAGGCGGCTGCACAATTTCTATTTGAGGAGTGGGCGGCATTGGCGGCATTGGCGTATCCGTCAGCAAGTTCATGATGAGTTCTGGACGGATGTTGCCTTGAGTGGGTTCGAGACCCAGAAGGTTGCCGTGTTGTACAATACTGAAGCCTTGAGGATGCTTAAAGTCAACAAAACGTCCAACGCAATCTTGGTTATCATTGTCCAATTCGACGCGTATGTATAGCTCGTAAGGCCATAGGTTGTTGATGCGAATGGAATGTACGGCGTTTTCATTTTGTAGCACATCATCGACAAAAAGCCAAAACGCTTGGTGCTTGGGCGCGACAATAGTTAAAGAAGAGGCAGATTCGTGGTTGACTCCAGGGCTGTGTCCGTTGTGACCTCGGTATTGGGCCATTGAAGGCAAAGTCAACAATAGAAACAAGTAAAGAAGGGTCTTTTTCATGGTTGAGCTGTTTTTAATGATGATTTGTTATTACGTAAGTGTTTACAAGAATTGTGCCAATTCAACCGCTTGTCAGCCATCATTTGTTTCAGGAGTTCCAATGTAGAGGCATCGATTGTTTCTTTGTGTAGCATTTTAGTTCCTCCTTTCCAAGGTCAAAGGCGACGCAAGCAAAGTTCATGTTTTTGTCGTTCATGTACGGTATAGCCCGAAGGGCAGCTTTCACGCCCTCTTCGCCATACAAATTCAGGATAGCATAAAAGTCATCCATGCGTCCGCGTTCCAGTACACGTTGCACCACAATATCACGCATCTGCTGCCAGTTGAATCTGTCGAGATTGAATTCCCAAAGAAGTGAAGACCTCACTTTAGCATCGGTATGGTATTTATAATCCTCAAAAAGCATGTTCGCTATTTTGTGCAAAGATAGAAATAATATCTCAGAGTCGAATGTCTCAACAGTGATTTTTTCAACTCATCCCGATGACTTCAAAATTAACCCATAGGGAAGGAGCCACCAACAAGTGTTGGTTTATACTATCACAATACGTTTGACTGTCTCACCCAGATTTGAGAAAATATGTATAATATAAACCCCGGTGCCATATTGGGCTAAGGACAGGGTGCAAATGTCGCAATCCACTTCCAAATCGGCAAGTGTTTCACCATCGAGATTCGATACTATGATGCGGTTCATGCTTTCAACTTCAACAGATACAATGCCTGTAGAAAGGTTGGGATACATGAAAACAGTCTCGTTCACTGGATAATAACAAGACACCTCGCTATAAGGGCTGGATCCATATTCATTGACAGCCTCGATTTTATAGTAATTCATTCCTTCGAATGGAAAACAATCATCGTATTCTGTGCTTGAAACCTCACCTAATGAAACCTCACGGGTTTCGTTAAGTAACACGTTGAGATTATTTCTGATTTGAAAGCCTACTGTAATGCGATAATAATCGGCATGAGGGACTTTTTTCCAAGACAGATGGATGCAATCGTTGTTGAGTTCAGCAGACAAATCCGTAGGAGCGGAGGGCGCTTCTTTCTTGTTACATCCAGCAACGAGTATCAACATCACTGATACTAAGGCAATTGCTACCATTTTTCCAATACAAAGGTTTTTCTTCATTTGATTCGATGTTTTTTTTGGTTAGACTTTTCGTTTTGTCGTAGGCAAAAATAGGAAAATATCTATATCAAGGCCGTTTTAGAGAGAAAAACATAATACTCTCTCTGTAGTTTTAACTGTAACAACTGTAACAACTGTAGCAGCAGGCATTTTGACCGTGTCTTGATTTGATTTAAAACTGCTGTTGCTCAGTGTGTTATCACTATTTTTATGTTTTTTGCTGTCATCCCTCTGTTTTCTTCCTGTTCTCCCCCTGTTTTCTTCCTGCCCACAGGGAGGAATCACAGAGTTATCACGAAGTTACCTCAAAGTTACCAGAAAGCGCCTATAGGTTTGCTATAGCCTTACTATAGCGTTGGTATAGCGTTGCTATTGTTTTTTATGCTTTAATGGATTGTGAATGAGTGTGTTATGGGAGAAAATCTATTAGTAAGTCTATCTGCATAGCATATTTCACAGAGAAACAGATAGTTACAAGGATTTTTCTATCTCATTCTGGCTTTGTGTTTGCGATTGCAAAGGTAAGCAAAATAGTTGGATTTGGCAACTGTTTTTTCTGTTTTTTTCCACAGTTGTTACAGTTGTTACAGTTGTTACAGTTAAAATTCACAGAGAACCCATTCCCCGTCCTTGAGGTTCACCACGCTGCGATAGCCTGCCTGCTTGAGGGCTTCCTCGGCAGCTTCGAACTCCAAGGAGATTTCGCTAAAGTGGTGGGCATCAGCGGAGATGATGGCAGGAATCCCCATCTTACAGGCCTCTTGCATCAGCCAAGGGGAAGGGTAGAAGCCGTTGTAGCGTTTCTTGTAGATGCCCCTTGTGTTGATTTCCATTACAAGCCCTTTCTGCCGGATGAGGTCCAGGGTTTCTAAGGCCAGTTTGCGGTACCAAGTTTCGTCTTCGTGGAAATACCTGTCGCGATTGTGCATCTTGATTTTGTCGAAATGGGCGATGATGTCAAAGGGCTCGTTTTCAATCATCTCATTGGTCTGCTCAAAGAAGCGGCGCACCGCACGACGGATGTCACCACCGAAAAGACGTTGCAGACCATCGTCGTAGACTTCCCACTTGGGACCGTCGATGAACCAAATTTCATCGGTGTTTATGGGTGTAGGAGATTGCGGGCTAGGGTCAACGGGTTTATTCACTACGAGATGCACGCCGCCAATCAGGTAGTCCAGATGATGCTTCTCCTTGGTGATGGCGAAAGGTTCGGAAACGCCCGTGAGGTAATCGGCCTCCAAACCGCAATAAATGTCGATTTTGCCCTTGAATTCCGCTTTCAGTTGGGCGATTTCGTCCACATAACTCGGCATATCGGCCTCCTTGACGGAGAAATTGTTGTCGAATGGCAACGGGCTATGCTCCGAAAAGCCCAATGTCGTCAAGCCCTGACGGACAGCCTCTTCCACGATTTCTCGAGGCTGGGATTTGCCGTCGGAAAAAATGCTATGGGTATGTAGATTGAAGTTTTGCATGATTGCTCTTTTTCGGTTTTATGTAGAAAGAATTATGCAAAAATACGGCTTTTTGCAAAAAAATCTTCTTGATTTGTAATTTTTCGGCGATTTCTCCGTATTACTATAGAAATTCAAATCCAATCAACAATGAAAACACAAATCTTAAACAGAGCTTTGATGCTGATGGCTTTATGCCTCGTTGCCTTTGGTTGCAACGCCCAAAAAATCGACAACTCCACCGTGAAAACCATCGACTTGAACCGCTATGCTGGCGAATGGTACGAGATTGCCCGTTTTGACCACCGTTTTGAACGTGACCTTGACTATTGCAAAGCTACCTACGTGCTGTGTTGCGACAACCGAATCAATGTTTTAAATACAGGTCAGAAAAACGGCCAATTCAAGTCTTCATCAGGGAAAGCCAAGACAACCAAAGAGCCTGGCCGCCTGCGCGTTTCCTTCTTCGGGCCTTTCTATTCTGATTACCGCGTCATGATGCTTGACCCTGATTATCAGTATGCCCTCGTAGGCAGCAAAAGCGCAAAGTACCTTTGGATCCTTTCTCGCACACCGAAACTGGACGAGAACGTAAAGCAAGCCATTCTTGCAGAAGCCACACGCCGAGGCTACGATGTCAGCAAGCTTATTTGGGTAAAGCAATGAATGGTTTGTAGGACTGTCATACTATGGCCGCCGCACGACGAATTTTCGAAGCGGCTGCCTCGGTGCGACAGCCCTACATGGTGGAAACCACCTTATAAACCTTATCCCCGCGTCGCACCAATGATTTCACGGGAATCGAGCAATATTCGCCCTTCACGGTCTGCTGCACTTGACCCAAATCCACGCGGATTTCGGAGAGCGTATCCTCATAAACACCAGTCATCGGACCGATAATCATGATTTGTTCGCCAAGGCTGAGGTCGTGGCTGTCCATGCGGATTTCGGCCACACCTAACTTACTATAATAGTTAGTAATCAGTCCAATATACTCCTTGCTTTGGGTGGCATGCGAACCGTACTGTTTCGACCACTCGAAGGTTCTGCGACCTAAATAATAACCGTCCCAAAAACCACGATTATACACACTGCGCAAGCGTTCCATCCAAGCGTCGATTTTGTCCTGTGTAAAAGTGCCTTCCTGAATGGCTTTCACCGCCTCGCTGTAAACCGCCACCGTCACCTTGGTATATTCCGGCGAACGACCTCGCCCCTCGATTTTCAGCACTTCCACACCTGCATCCAAGACTCTATCCAAGAAAGGTAGCGTGCAAAGGTCCTTTGGCGACATAATGTACTCATTGTCAAGGGCCAACTCATAGCCATCCTCACGTTCACGCACATCGTAGCCGCGACGGCAAAGTTGCAGGCAAGCTCCACGGTTGGAAGAGGAGTTGAAAATATCTTGGCTTAGGTTGCACTTGCCCGAGATAGCCATGCACAAAGCACCATGGCAGAACACCTCGATACGCACCAAATCGCCATGAGGCCCGCGGATCTGCTGACGCACAATCTCCTCAGTGATGTATTTCACTTGGTCAATGTTCAACTCACGGGCGGTCACCATCACATCGGCGAACTGGGAATAGTAGCGCACGGCCTCCAGATTGGTGATGTTGCATTGGGTCGACATGTGCACCTCGACGCCAATCTGGCGGGCATATTGGATCACACTCTGGTCGGAGGCGATGATGGCCGAAATACCATTGACCTTGATAGCATCCAACAGCTGGTGCATCTCCTCCATCTCTTCGTCGTAGATGACCGTATTCACTGTGACATAGCTCTTTACGCCATTAGCGGCACAAGTCTCGGCCAGCTGACGCAGGTCGTCCAAGGTGAAGTTCTTCGCCGAACGTGAGCGCATATTGAGTTTGCCGATGCCAAAATAAACGCTGCCGGCACCAGCCTGTATGGCGGCTGACAAGGCTTCGTAGGAGCCTACGGGAGCCATGATTTCGATGTTCTGTTTCATCTTTTTTTTTGCATTTTAGACGCGGGACTGCGGGACTCGAGACACGGGACGGTCCAATGTCTCGCGTCTAATAGTCTCGCGTCACGCGTCAAAAAAGCCAGCCTGAAACTCAAGCTGGCTTTGACAAAGTCGGGATGACAAGATTCGAACTTGCGGCCTCTTCGTCCCGAACGAAGCGCGCTACCGGGCTGCGCTACATCCCGAACCGTTTTGCGCTGCAAAATTACACATTTTTTAATTATGGTGAACATTTTGTTCACTAGTTTTTTTGAAAAATAGAGAAAACTGCTTTTTGAAGGAATGTCATTCCTGCGATGGTTGGTGCGTAGGCTGGAATCTATGCCTTCAAAAAGCAATGATGCCTAAATGCTCCAACAGAATCTTCAAACCAATGAGAATCAAAATGATACCACCAACAATTCCTGCCGATTTCTCGTATTTGGAGCCAAACACGTTGCCTATTTTCACGCCCAAGACCGAGAAAAGGAAAGTAGTGAGGCCGATAACCGTGACAGATGACCACAATTCAACCTGGATACAGGCGAACGACACACCCACCGCCAAGGCATCGATGCTCGTGGCAATGGCCAACAAAAACATGGTCTTGAAATCCAAAGCGCCATTGTGCTCATGGTCTTCCTTACCCCACACCGACTCACGAATCATGTTGGCACCGATTAGAGCAAGCAAGCCGAAAGCAATCCAATGGTCGTAAGCCTCAATCAACTCCTGGAACTGTGCCCCCAAGAAATAGCCGATAATAGGCATCAAGGCCTGAAAGAGACCAAACCAGAGGCCACAAATCAAAGCCATGCGCCAGGAAAACTTCTTGGTGGTCAATCCTTTGCAGATGGAGACCGAGAAGGCATCCATGGAGAGCCCGACAGCAATCAGCAATAGTTCGATGAAGGTCATTGCAAACGATTTAAGCGGCAAAAATAGATTATTTTTGGCTGCAATCAATAAAAACCATACTTTTGCAACACATAAAACCGAATTCAATATGAGAAAAACCTTACTTTTGATGCTTGCCCTGCTGATGGCTGCGGGCGGCTTTGCACAAGACAACGAGAACAAAGACAAGCCAAAGAAAGCCAAGAAAGAGAAGACTTACAACGAGAAAGGCGAAATCATCAAGACAGGCTGGAACTTTGGCCCGCTGCCCGTGTTGGGCTTCGACAGCGACCTTGGTTTCCAATACGGCGCTTGTGTAGACATCTTCAACTTTGGCGACGGCTCACGCTATCCGCGTTATTTCTACAAGTTCAACGTGGAAGTGTCGCGCTACACCAAAGGTTCTGGTGTGTTCCGCTTCTATGCCGATATGCCTTATCTGATTAAGGACACCAAACTCTTCTTCGACCTCACCTACAACTACTCCAAGAAGTTCGAGTTCTTCGGCTTCAACGGCTATGAGGCCAGCCTGTTCGACCCCAATATCGAGGCCTATGCAGATGTTGAAGACTTCAAGAGCGGTTACCACTACATCAAGCGCAACACCCTCCGTTTCGTAGGCTCGATGCAACGCAATCTCTTCCATGTGCCCAACCTCAACTGGGTAGCGGGATTGGCCTATTACAACGTGGCAACTGACAGCCTCAACCTCGCGGCGTATGAGGGACAACAGACCTTGTACACCAACTATGTGAAGGCGGGCATCATCAAGGAAAACGAGAAAAACGGCGGCAATATCGCTCAGCTGCGTCTCGGCCTCAACTACGACAGCCGCGACCACAACAGCGACCCCTCGAAGGGTATCTATGCTGAATACACCCTCACGGGATCTTCCGACTTCATCGACGGCAATGGCTACAACAGCTTGATCCAGACTTTCATGTGGCGCCACTATGTCCCGATTTACAAGGACAAACTGACGTTCGCCTATCGTTTTGGTGTACAACATAAGATTGCGGGCAGCACGCCTTGGTACATGATCAACAACATCAACATGCCCTTCTTCCAGAAGATGTACACCGAAGGATTGGGCGGCGTGGTCACCATGCGTGGTGTCAACCGCAACGGTGTGTTGGGCGACGGCTTCATCTTGGGTAATGCTGAATTGCGTTGGCATTTCCTCGACTTCAAGTTCATCAACCAAAACTGGCAACTCGCTTTCAGTCCTTTCTTCGACGCCGGTATGATTATCCAGCCCTTCCGCGAGGATGAATTGAAAACGGCTGAAATCGAAGGGGTTGAACTCTACAGCGGCGACAAGGAAAACTTACACATGAGCGCCGGTGCCGGCCTGAAGATCATCATGAACCGCAACATGATTCTCGGCGTGGACGTGGGTCGCGCCATAGATAACCGCGACGGCCAGAAATTCAAGGTTTTCGTCGGATTCAATTATATTTTCTAATAAAGGATTACTTGGGTAATGCTTAATCGATTGAAGAAAAAAATCATTGTCACTTCACCAAGGTTGTGGGTGAGGCTGTTGTACAAGGATATATGGGCACTGAGAAACATTGTCCACAATGCGAGAAAAGAAGGAAACATACCTGTTTCTTGTGGCAACTATGGGTGGAAATTCAAATTATATAATTTGTATTGGGAATCATACGGTTCGTATATTGGAATAGATGCTGTCTTGGAAGAAGGAATCGTTTTTCCTCATAAACCGCTGGGGGTATTTATCAGCAATTGGGCCCACATTGGGAAAAATTGTGTCATTTTTCAACAAGTGACGATAGGAAGCAACATGTTTAAGGAGAGCAAAGGGTATGGTGCTCCATATTTGGAAGAGGGTGTATTTGTTGGAAGTGGTGCAAAGATTATCGGAAATGTTCGTGTGGGGAAAAACGCCAGGATAGGTGCTAACTGTGTGGTGGTCAAAGATGTCCCTGCTAACAGCGTCACAATAATTCGAGGTGTTGAAACCACATTGAAAGATCAAGAGCTAAACAATGCGTATATTGTAAGTGTTCCAAAATCAAATGGTTAAGAACGTTGTAATTATAGTATTATCTACATTGCTTATAATTATTTCGAGAAAGAAACTATATTCTTGGGCGAAGAAGTTGGCAAAGGCTTATGTCCCAAACCATTATAAGCGACTAAAGCGAATCATTAAAGGCGACAGCAGTAATGGTGACAATGTCAGGAGTAATCCGTTGGATTTGTATCCGATATATCCTGTACTATCAAAAGAACAAGAAGAAAAAATTTCAGGTGCTATCAAACTCACTTTTACAGGGGATTTGATTTTATTGAAAGATATGGTTGAGAACGGTTACGATGCCTTGTTGGGTCGCTATAGTTTCGATTCCATGTTTCAATATGTCAAGGAGTATTATGACGAAGCGGATTGTAATATAGGTGTTTTTGAGGGTCCGGTAGCAGGCGAGGATAAGGGGTACTCAACCTCGTGCTTTGACGATGGTATTCCTTTTTATTTGAATTTTCCAAAAGAATACGCCGAAGCTGTTAAACGTGCCGGATTTGATTTGGTTACTATGGCCAACAATCATTTACTGGATCAAGGGGTTGAAGGAATGTATCATACCTTGGACGAACTTGATAGTATAGGGCTTGCCCATGTAGGAGCTTACCGAAACGAAGAAGAAAAATCGAACTTAAGGGTTGTCGAGATAAAAGGTAAAAAGATGGCAGTTTTAACCTATACCTATGGTTGTAACTACTATGATACTGCTTTCTTTTTTGAGGAAGGTAACAAGCATCTTACAAACATTATCGTTCCTCCACAAAGCCAATACATTGAGCAAACGCTTAATAATGTCAGAAACGATTTTGAGAAGGCGAAACGCCTGTCCCCCGATTTGATTGTTGTTCTGCCTCACATGGGGGAACAGTTCAGACATGCTCCAGATGAATATCAACAGTATTGGTGTAAAGTATTTGTTGAATTTGGGGCTGATATTGTGTTTTCTGATCATCCACATGCTGTACAACCGATAGAGTGGGTCAAAAATGGCAATAGAAATGTGCTTATAGTCCATTGCCCGGGTAATTTCATTAATTCGTTTATTGGGTTTGATGGAGATGCTTCTATGATTGTCGAGTGCTACCTTGATCCTGAAACAAGCAAACCGTTTGCATCTTCTTGTGTTCCAGTTTATGCCTATAGAAAATATGGGAGAAGTACTGTGCATAATTATCTGGGTCTTCCTATATATAAATTGATGAGGGATGAAAGTATATGTCCTGAATTAAGTAGATATGAGTATGACAGAATTCAAGCGGTGCAAAGACTTGTTACCAAATATGCCCTTGGAGTGGAACTTGGTTTGGATCAGATTCAGAAAAGGTATTACACATTTCCTGATTTGGGCTATGTCAGACAACCAACATATTGTCTTCTTGAAAAGCAATATTTAAACAAAGGTGGAGAGATAACCAATATGATACTTAGGAATAACCGAATAGCCTTTGTCGGTGATAGCTTGACGGAAGGGACCATGAATGGAGGATATGGCTGGTTTGAACCAATGATGCTGAATTATCCAAATAAACAGGTGCTTCAATTTGCAAAAGGGTCACAAACATCACAGTTTTTCAAAGCGAACAAAGAAACCATTGGTGATTTGAAAGCAGATTTGTATTTTTTGGCGATGGGTTGCAATGATATTCGTTATAGAGATGCTTCGATTTGTGCCATGACAGCGTCTGAATTTGTTTCAAATATGGATGAGATTTGTCAATCTATTATTGAAAAACAACCTTCTGCAGAGATTGTGTGTATTAGTCCATGGAAGAGTGGACGTTATGATCCTAATTGTAAAGTGACATTGGCTGAAAAAGAGAAGTTGTATAATCAGTATGGTTCAGCATTGAAGAAGTTCTGCGAAACTAATGGTTTTGTATTTGTTGACCCCAATCCCTACATAGAAGAAGTTGTCTCTAAACGAGATAGAAGGTATTATATGTTAGACCATATTCATTGTAATGCGGATCATGGAATAAAACTATATAGCGAAGCGGTGATAATGAGCCGCTCAGAATAAGTCCGGTCGGTTGGTGATGACACCGTCCACACCGACAGGCACTTCGTCAGGTTTGTCAAGCGTCCACACTTTGACTTCCTTGCCCGTTTCATGTATGTCGCGGATAAAACGCTGCGTAACAAAGAATCGACAGATATTGAACGAAGCCACAAAGTCGTATTTTTCAGGGGAATAGGCACTATAGGTACCATCAAAGACATGGCTGCCATTCTTGTAGAAAAGAAGCTTTTCTAACCTCAGCGTGGGGTCAAGTTCTTGAAGTTTGAACAGCACCTCGTCGTTGAACGACTGAAACACCACCTGATCCTGCATGCCATACTGCTTCACGAGGCTGTCAGCCAAGGTCTCAATGCCTTCGTATAAGCCTTTCCGCTTCTTGATTTCGATGAGCAACCCGCAACGGCCTTTGCACAGTTCAAGCACCTGCTCAAGGGTAGGCATCTTTTCATCAGAAGGCTTGCCGTCACTGTCAAGAAGACGGAGCTGCTGGATTTCGGCCAGCGTCATCTCGGCAATCCTGCCCTTGCCGTTGGTGGTACGGTTGACCTTGCGATCATGGCAGACAACCACTTGATTATCCGCAGTGAGATGGATATCAATCTCTATCCTATCCGCGCCCGCCTCAATGCCTTTTTCGATGCATGAGAGGCTGTTTTCCATGCCAAGACCGGCCCCTCCTCGGTGGGCAACGATGACCAAATTATTGTGTTGTGTCGTATTCATGGCTTTATTGCAGGAACATGCGCAGATAAGAAAAAAGCTGGCAAAAATAAGGGTTAGTTTGCAATTTTGGAACGTCATTTTCGGATTTGTTTATAATCGTAGGTTAAACATCTTGTTGAGCGTCACCTTGACAACCTCCTCAAACCACTTGTAGCTGCCCGACGACTTACTGGCCGCAGCCAAAGAATCTACTGCGACATCGTCCACAGCTTCTTCGTGTATCAAAGTGTAAATCAAAGCGTTGCCAAACTTATGTGTAAACAGGTCGGAGAGACGCTCACCGCCAGGGTTATAGCCGAGGATGTCATCCTTGTATTTATCGATGCCTGGGAACGGCAGGTTGATGATATCCTTGGTCAGGAAGGCGTTGACTTGCTGCGGGAAGTAGTTCTTGGCCGTACCTAAAATCTTGCCAATCAAGGTGATGATGGACTCCTGGGTCTCGGCATAACGCGGATTTGCGTTTTGCTCAAACTCGTCCAACACGGCTTGCGAAGGGATTTGTTTCATCACGCTCTCCAGCAGGTCGAGCGAGGTGTAGATGTAGCCCGAGTCGCTGACGAGTTCGGAGATGTTGTTGAGCAGATGCACAAGCAGTTCCTTGTCGCGGCTCTCTATGGCCTGATTGATAAGCTTACGGAAACCTAACACGGTTTGTCCGGACGGGTCGCGGTCGTCGCCATGACGGGCGCAATACACCATGGCGTACCAAGTCATCACATTGCGTTTATAGAGTTGCTTGGAGTTGGCCTTGTGGCTGTTGTGTCCCTTGAACCAGCCTCGGCAGCGCAGCGTCCAGTCGATGCACCATTCCTCCAACATGTCGGCCACCTCTTGCGGCAGTTCAGGCATCTTCAGTCCAAGCTGGTAGAGCACATAGATGAATGACATCTGTGAATAATCGAACCAAGGGCTGTCACTAATGCTGCCACCGCGCAGGGCCTGGACGACGGGCTGCACATTGGCATAGTCGGCCACGCCCGCAATGATGAGGATGCGCTCGAGGGTGAGGTAGCTGAGGCTGTCACCCGTGCGGTAGGCCGAAATGATTTTCGGGATATATTGTTTAAACTCCTCCGAGGTAGGCGCGTCAGGCTGGCCTTGCTTCGAGCAGAGGTAGGCAAAAGGCGCCACAGTGGCGAGGTCGGCGCGGCACCACGAGCCATCAGTGCTCTCTTTCAGCACCACATCATCCTCCCAGAAAGTCTGGTACTCAATAACATTGTTAACATAGTCCGACTGGAAAAGGAACTGGCGGCGCATCACAATTTGGATGAAAGGCATCAACACTCGGATCAAGGTGAAATTTGCTGTCAGGTGTTTGGCCACTTTCGTGATGTCATCGAAAATCAGGCTGATTTCGGTGCGGTCGCCCTCGGCCTTGCCTTCCAACACCTTGTCGATGATGAGCAGCACATTGATGCGCGTACCTGCCTCAAGGAAGGTCATCACCCGTTTCCTGCGCTTCGACTTGGCCAAGCCCACTAGCGGCGTCTTATTAATGTAGTCGTACATGTGCCGCACCACCTGCCGCGTGATGTTCTCGCGCAGCGGCGTGTAGCTGCTAGTATGCGTCTTATTTGAGGCATAATAAATCATCAGCGAGGCGTTGTCTCGGATTTCCATCATTGGATCGTCAAAGATGGTGTAGAGCAGGTCGTAGGGGTCGGTCTGGTAGAGGCCCTCGTTGTGATAGTCGGTAAACAGGACGCCATTAATCAAGGTGCCCGTGGCGAGGCGTTTGCGGTTCATCAGCGGGGTGATCGACACGGAGAGTTCCTTGTATTTGCGGATGGTCTCGTCGTCGGCCTTGTTCTTCTCGATAATCTTCCAAACACGGTTGTATTCGTCCACCTTGCCCTTTTGGTCGTCGTTGATGTGGGTAAACAGCACCTGCAGCAAGGGGAAAAGCTCAGCCTCGTAGTTTTCATTCACGAGAGTGTTCATCAAGTCGCTGACAAGGGTAAGGATTTCGAAGTTGTCGCTGTAGTCGCCAGCCAAGTCAATGATGGTCTGCGGATTGCCCGTGCGCATGTAATCCATAATCAGCACATTGCGCAATGCACACATAAACACTTCGTTGAGGGCTGCTTTTTCCATCGTTGCGGCAATACGCTCCGATGTAATGGCCTCTTCCCTGCCCTCGGTCTCCCTGCGGAAATACACCAAGGCAAGCATATATTCGAGGAAGCGCTCATAGATGAACTGCACCTTCTCGTCCTTGATGAGCCGCAGCACAGGGCGCTCGGGCTTGTTGAGCAGCTCCTCGAAGGCGATAGTCGTGCCTTTGTCGTTGTAGACCAGATTGGCCACTTTGTAAAGGGGAGAATTCGGCACGAAACGGGCTTTCTGCAAGTCTTCCAAGAGCAGCGAATCCTGTGCTTTGCCGTCTTCATAGTCTTGCAAGAAGGCCTCAGCCATACCAAACAAAATCTGCATCTGACGGTTGCCTGCATACGAGTGCTGTATATCGTCAATCATCTTTCCAAACAAGGCCACCGAGGTGTAGTTTTTGTTCTCAATCGGCAGTTCCTTTCCTAGATAGTTAGTACATACTATCTTGAGTATCAATGGATTTTTGATACGGATTACATTCTTCCTGTCCAACTGCGCGAAAGGCGTCTCCATCTGATACAGCTCATGATAGATGCCGTAGGCGCGTTCCGTCTCTTCGTCGGTGAAGCTCCTCACGGCAACCTCTTCTTCGCCGAGTTGGCAAAACAGACTCATGTCCTGATGTTTCTGCTCGGGGCGTAACTCGTTCTGCCAAGTGTAGTTGCGGCAGGTGAAAATGACACGCACCGTCGTCAACTCATGCAGCCCGAACATGGTGTAGATGTCCTTGTAAAGTGCCAAGGGGCTGCTCTCTCCCATAGGTGTTCCAGGATAGGTCAACACTTCGTTCAGCGCGTCGAAGAAGATAATGATTTGTCTGCCTGCTGCAGCGGCTTTCTCGTTAAGTACCAACAAGAACTGCTGCATCTTTTTCTTATATGAAAGTCCAAAGATGTCGCGCAGTTTTTGGTCGAGGTTGCCCGTGGCGAACTCGGTGCTAGCGAAGGTGAGCACCCCGTCTTCGGAATGCAGCAACTGCTCAGTCCAATGGCAGAGCTGGGTGGTCTTGCCCTGACCCGCCTCCCCCGGCAAGGGCAGGAAGCGGCTGTCGGAGGCACGGAAGGCCGCAAAGGTTTGGGCCAGCTGTTGCCTCTCCACAAAGAGTTCTTGGTTATATTTCTTCTCGGAATACATGTGGCGTAGGTATTCAGCGGAATACTCGCGCATCTGTTCCCGAAGCTCTTCCCAGTTGGCTTCCTTGGCGATGTCGAAAGAAGGCACAAGACATTGCATCCAATGGTCGAAAGCCGTATTCCATTGCTGTGAAATGAAAGTCACGGCGTGTTCGTCGGAGGAAATGAAAGCCACATCTTCGTCTTTAAGCGACTGGAACACATAGATATAGTCTTCATTGTTGGCATGGATGACTGGATATAAATCCGCTTTCTGAACGCCTTCGCAAACCAGATAAAAATGCCCTTCCTCCACTTTTTCCGTGTAGCTTGCCAAAGGTGCCAAAGCCTCTGTCATTTCCTCCATCCTAGGCTCGATTTCGTCCAACACCTGCATGTAGATGCTCTCGGCCAGGGTCGTGCTATGGCCTTTGTATTCGTTACGGATTTGCACGAGGCTAACCTCTTTCTTGCCACCGAGCAATAGGTTGCGTTTCTTGTTGCTTATGGCGGAAACGGCTTGGGTCAAAGGCTCATCGGGGATAAGCTCGCGGGCGGCCTGTGCCGTGCGCGGCAGGATGTCGTTGGCCCAGTCGCCAAACGAAAGCGGGCGCTTGGTGTCGATCTTTCCCACTACGAAACTAACGTGGTCGTTGGGCGTCTGCGGGTCGTAGTGTTCGCGAATCAAACCCAACAGCAGCATAGAGAGGTATTGAGTCGAAATCTCGAAGAAATCCAGCGCATAGTTCATCGCCTTCGAATAGACGCCAGCGGCTTTTTGGGCCTCGTACTGCTCCAAGGGATGCGACAAGGTGAAAGGGAAGTTTCTGTAGTTCATGGACGAAATTTTGGCAAAGATACCATTTTTTCCTTACAACCTCAAACCGAGCCAAAGAATTGCTACCTTTGCCAACAAATTGAAAACCAAATTGCCATGCTGGTCAACAACACCGTTTGCCTCTGCGGCTATTTCTCCGCCAAACAAGCCGTCCTCCCTGAGATGCTTCAAGGATGGACTCGGGAAACCTACTCCGATGCCGACATTGAGGAGCTGTCGAACTACTACATGCCTGAATTTGCCACGTTCATGACGAAGGAGATGAAACGCTACAATCTTGCCATCGACAAGCCCTGTTCGCTTCGTTTCGCCGAGGACGACATCACCGAATTCATGCTCAACAGCCTGCATCTTTGGTGCGCACCGTTCGACTTGATGCTATTCGCTATCGAAATCAAGTTTGAGAAAATCGATTTCAACAAGATGACACGGGCTTTGGCTGTACTTCGCAACTGCAATCGTTACAACGCGCTTCAGGCTGACTTCGTCCAAGCGGCGCTACTCCCCATCATTGACATTTACAACACCCTTACTCACAGTAGTTTGAAACCAGAAGGCAACCTCTGCCAACTCATCGAGCCTGGCAACAAATTCAAGCTCTTCCAAGCCGTTTCCCTCGCCGAACCTCTCGAAAACGACAATGTCGACTATCTGCTCTACGATGCCGGAACCTTAGCCAAACATACACCCAACTCTTTGGGGATGAACAGCGAAGACTACTACAACCGCATCATGGGCGGCCACTGCATCTCGGTCTTCAACGGCTGGAAAGGACTGGCGCTCTTGGACACCTTCACGATGCTCTCTGTCGACACGCCCGAGTGGGTGGTTAACAATTGGAAAGAAGACTACTTTGAAAAGATTTACATCTATCAGCTCTTCCGCAAGGTGTTTCTCTACAATGTCAACCTGACCTACCGCAAGCGCACCATCGATGTGGAAATCCTTGAAGAGCAACTCGACCGGTTTGAGCAGGAGTATTGCTTCGGCTCCATCTCCTACAATTTCCTGCCCGACCTCATCAACAAAGCTTTAGAGAAAAGCCTTGCCACGGAGCAGGACAACGAGCAGATTTACCGCATGATCAGCAAGGAGATGGCGAAACGCGAGCAACGCGCCGAGGAGAAGACCAACAAATTCCTCACTTTCTTGACTTGCATGACTATCTTTTCGGCCGTCTACGATTTCTCAAGCCTCGTCAACGAGTCGTTCGACTACAGCTATTGGTTCCACGACACCACACGGGGCTTCCGCGCCGTCAGTTCCCTACTGCTTATCATTGTTGCCGTGACCTATCTCATTGTCATCTTCCGATACAGAAAAAAGAAATAACACAGTAGGGCTGCCATAGTATGACAGCCCTACAATCAATAGCACCGTAGTATCGGACTATTTCGCCTTGCCCTGATTGGCGACAGCGGCCATCAGCGCGGCCACTTTCTCGGGGTCACCAAGGAAGAAGTCCTTCTGGAGTTTCATGTTATCGTCAAACTCGAAGACATAGGGGATGCCCGTCGGGATGTTGAAGGCGATGATTTCATCGTTGCTCATGCCTTTCAGCACCTTCACCACGCCACGCAAGCTGTTACCATGGGCCACCACCAGCACCTGGTCGTGGGTCTCAAAAGCCTTCATGATGTTGTTCTCATAGTAAGGCATCACACGATCGATGGTGTCGCAGAGGGCCTCAGTGAGGGGAATCTGCTCATCGGTAAGTTCGGCATAACGCGGATCCATGCGAGGGCTTTTAGGATCGTTCATGTCGAGCGCAGGCGGACGCACATCGAAGGCACGACGCCACAAGCGCACCTGTTCGTCGCCGTATTTCTCGGCAGTGGCCTTCTTGTCGAGGCCTTGCAGCTGACCATACGACTTTTCGTTAAGGCGCCACGACTTATAGACTGGCAGCCAGTCCATGTCCATGGCTTCGAGGGCGAGGTTTAAGGTCTTGATAGCGCGTTTAAGGTAAGAGGTGAAGCAGATTTCGGGCTTGTAGCCGTTCTCTTTCAGCACTTTGCCAGCCTCAATAGCTTCTTGCACGCCTTTCTCCGAGAGGTCGACGTTGGTCCACCCCGTGAAGAGGTTCAATTTGTTCCATTCACTTTCACCGTGACGGATTAAAATCAGTTTTTTCATTTTTATTTGATTTTGCTTAGTTTCTTTGGATTTGTGGCCTGATGGATAATTGTAAGAATCTTAATGGTTCTACTTGTAACAGAATACACAACATAGAATTTCTTGTATAGAATCACTCTATATTCTTTTTTCTCAGTACTCGGCACAAACCTAAACTTGGGATTGGCTTTAGGCAATGATGGCAGAGCCGTAATTCGTGTCATTATTCCTTTGTGGAATTGTTCGGCAACCTTTTCACCAAACAAAGTCGCTCCATACATTTCAATCGTATGAAGATTGTCAAAAAAACGTTGTTGGATAAGCAACCGTGGTTTCACAGGAGGTTTATTTCCTATATATTTTCTGCCCACCATTGCAAATGCCTTTCGTTAAACTCTTCTAAAGTCATACTTCCCGACCTTTCAGCTCTCCTGATTTCAGCCTGAATATCTTCCTCTGTCACTTCCACATCTGGGTCAGGGAAAAGCCAATTGATTTGTTTTGTCTTGGTAGTTGCCATCGTTTTTAATTTTCCGCAAAGATACAAACTTTTCTGAATTTGGGTTTTTATTCCACTGTCTTTCTCTCCCGATGTCGTTTCGGCTGTTCTTCCTGAACTTCCTCTTCGGCGACTGATTCTGCCGGCGTTTCCGATGGCGCGTCTTCCACCTTGGGCATCTCTGCCTCGATACGGCGGAAGATGTCGTCCTTGTCCTTGGGTCGCGCCTCGTCGTGCCACTTGAAGCCTTGCAGATAGCGGTCGCTTTCCTTCAGGTCGTCTTCGGGAAACATGGTCTCCGTAATGTCCTGGTAGCCCTTGATGATGTCGACGCTGTTGTCTCGCATTTCAATGACCATGGTCTTCGATTTTGACACGTCGATGCCGATGAGACTCCCGTCGTCGTCGCGAATCCAATAGATGGTCTCCGCGCCGTCGCCGTCCACGTTGACACGGTGTATGTTGCCGTTGCTGAACTTCGAGATAATGTCGGCCCCTTTGATTTGGTTGAAGCCTTCAATGGAGTCCTGCGAGATAATGAAGGCGTTGCCTTTTTGCAGCACCCAGTCCACATTACTATCTCTGAGCTTGATGTCGATGTCGACGCCCGTCAGCTGGCTGTCCTCGGCCCAGAGGATAGGGGCCTCGCGCATGCGGATGGTAGAATCGGCCATCAGATAGGTCAGAGTGTCACACTTGCCCTGCAGGTCGCTCTTGAAGAAGCGCACATGACGGCGGGCGATGAGTTTCTCAGCTTCCTCTTTCTCCTTGTCAAAATACAAAAACAGGGTATCGCCGTGGATGTAGAGCGAGTCGCCGCCGTCGTAGCTGATGGCGTATGCGCTGTCGGTGGCAAAGCTGAAGCCCTTGTCTTCCCACATCTCCACATAATCGCCGCGCATGACAACCTTATAGGAGGTGTCAATCATATCCACCTGACTGAAGGCCTTGGCCAAGCCTATATTTCTATCGTAAAAGATGGAATCCGACCTAAGCTGTTGGGTCTCGTTGTGCATATAAGGTCGCTCGTCGAGATACACAAAGTCGTCGTCGACAAGATAATAGCCGTGCGTCCCTTCCAAAACATTCTCCTTGTTGATGATGGTTGTCGGGCCCTCAAACCACATCTTTTCGATGCCCGTATTGTAGAACAAGGTGTCGGTATACATCTGGTATTTCGGGCTGTAGACCTCCACATTCTTGATGAAGTAGAACTCCTTGATACGGTCGCGGTAGTAGCCGAAACGGCTCTTCAAGGTCTTGTCGCCGCGCACCGTGACAGCGCTGTCGGGGTAACAAGCAAGGTGTTGGTTGCGGTCGTAGGTCAGGTATTCGGTGTAGAGGTTGGTGGAATCGTCGCGCAGGTGCACATGGTCATGAAACTCGGCAAAGCGGGTGTTACCGTCGTAGTTCAGCAGGTCGCTGAAAATCTCCACGCTGTCGTTGACGATGATATGGACATTCTGATAGGCGTCGAAGCTGTTGGTCTTCTGGTAGAAATAAGCGCTGTCGCAAAAGAAATAGGCCGAGTCATGGCGCATCTTCACATGCCCGATGAGCCGCTGCATGTCGCCCTGGCTCTTCGAGTAGGTAGCCACATCATAATGCTCAATGTGGATACGGGTCCTCTTACGCTGCACGGTATCTTGCTCCTGAGCCACAACGCATTGCGACAGCAGGAGGAACAAGGATACTATGAGCCATTTGACGCGTTTCATCATTCTTATAAAGCGTGCAAAGATAACATTATTGCTTGAATTTGAAAAAATTGCTTTCTTGAATTGAGCCGAGTTTTTTCCAAAATTGGAATTTTTTATCGATTTTGGAAAAAACTCAAACTCCAAAAACTCAATTATCGGAATAAGTCATCCATCGTCAATACGGATACAAATGTCGAGGAAAAACGACCTTCATTAAACCCATAAGTCGTAAGCAGCGTTGGCCATAAAGCTTTTTTGGTCTTCGTTTCATTGCGAAATACTGCCACCCTATTGTTTAGTTTTTTCATCTCTTCGGTGTCAAGACGAAGGTCGGCTTCGGTGTATTTGATTTCAAACAGGTTAATGATACCATCAGCACGGTCAAGAATCATGTCAATCTGCGCTTTCGGGGTACTCTTTCGGCTTCTCCACGAATAAAACTGGGTAGAAATCTTGTCAATATGCAATGCCTGTTTGATTTGCGGCACATGTGCCATACAAACCCGCTCAAAACTCAATCCTAACCATACGTTGACTTCCGATGTGCCGATATGGTTGCTCCAATAATTCGTTTCTGCTTCGGCACGCAACACAAAAGTCAGATAGAAAAGTGAGTAGAAATCAACGAGTTGGTAGATGGCAGAATTTTTTTTCGTTGTTTTGTTGTGGATGAGATATTTACGTATGATGTCACAATTGACGAGGTCTTCGAGTTTCCCACTAAGAGAGCCACTGGATTCCTGTCCCAAAGCCTTTCTCAACTCGTCGCGCGTCATACCTGTCTTGACTTTTGCCAAGGCATTAACGATAGCCATATAAGATTCCGGCGACTTGAACAAGGTGGAATAAAGCCTTTTGTATTCCCTACGTAACTCTTCCTCGTCACCGAAAAACAGGCGGTCGATGTTGGAGGCAAAACTTTCACCGCGATGAAGCAAGCTCAAATAGTAAGGCACGCCGCCCAAGGCCATATAAGCCTGCATGACGGTCAGGCGTTCCCATTTAAATTGACGGCTTTTGAGATATTGCTCTGTCTCTTTCAAGGTAAACGGGTGCAAATGCAGTTCGTGTGTAATACGGTCGTGAAGTCCGCCTTTGTCGTTGACGATATTGCGAATCATCCACGAAGTGGCACTTCCGCACACAATCAGCGTCAGGTTGTCTTGTAGCGAGGCCCAACTATTCCAAAAATACCCCAATGCCCTCACAAATCCTGATCGTTGCGTGTCCATCGACGGCAACTCGTCAAGGAAAACAATGCACCTGCGTTTTAGCCTGACTTTCTTTTTCAGATACAGTTTCAGAACCCTGAATGCCTCCATCCATGTCGTAGGCTTTTGGGGCAGTTGTCCGCTGTATTCCTGCATGGCATCGACGAAGGCTTCCATTTGTTCCTCTTTCGTTCCGTTGAGCACCCCGGTCATGGAAAAAGCCATTTTTCCATTAAAAAGTTGATTGACAAGGTAGGTCTTTCCGACTCTTCGGCGGCCATAAATGGCGACAAATTCAGGACGTTCGGAAGAGGTGTATTCCTTCAGCAATTTTATCTCTTGTTCTCTGCCTATCAATTTCTCCATAACATTCTATTTTCTAATAGGATGCAAAGAAAAACAATTCTTTTGAAACCGCAATGAGTTTTTTCCAAAATTGTGATTTTTTATCGATTTTGGAAAAAACTCAAATCTTCTTACTTTGGCGGTTTTTGAAAAATCTTCAATGAAATGAAGAAATTTGATTGAAAATCTTCAATGAAATGAAATTTTTGACATGCAGCGACCACAGTTTTACTCTTTCCTTCTTAGCAAAAATTTCGATGGTTCTTGGCGAGCCTATTATTTCTATTGGAACGCAATGAAACAATGTCTTTATCGACAGGGGTTCGCGATGCTGCACCCACTAATATCCTATCTTTCCAAGGGGATTCCTCGCGCTTTCGCCAAAGTCATGGAATGATGATGGAGTTTAAAAAGGCGGTGAAATGAAAATCTATGGTTTTGGACTTCGTATCTGCTCTTCAATAAATAACAACATCTTCAATACATTTTCAATGTTTGGTGTAAGTGCATTTACCTCTGTTTTTGACAAATGGCATTTTCCTTTATGTGTTATTTCTTTTCTCAAATGATGAAAATTACTTTTATCTGGCCAAAACATCTCTATTGATGGGAGTGGTAATGATTTCTTGTTTACGATTTCTTGATAATACAAATCCAAATCATTCATTGCAGGAAGACCTTTAGGCGTTTTTGGCTTACCTGTTATGCCAGACAAAGCCTTAAGCCCTTCTTCTGCCATAGAATAGATTCTTCCAACTATAGAAGTATAAAACACATCTAACATCTCATCAATAATAGTTGTGTCAACAGTTGGCCGCCATATCTTTGTGACATACTTTTGCAAATCCTCGTCCCAATCCTCGTATTCTTCTATTTGAGAATCCGCATAAGATTCCATTTCTTTTCGTAATTTCTCTAATTCTTCAGGAACAAAACCGAGTAGTTTTTTCATTGCTTCCGCTTCGGTTTTTACTTTTTGTTGAAACATATTATTCCCTTTTGAGACCATCGCCATTCATTGTGTTATGTTACTATGCTTAATTCAAATCTTTCACCAAACGAACAGAATACCCAACGTTAAGTCCCCAATAGTTTATTCTAAAGGAATGGTAACTAAAATAAACTACTCCCGCAGTTTGTCCGCCTTCGAAAGTACCAGAAGAGGACCAATATCTTCCTTCTTCGCCTATATTAGAGAGAGAAGTTCCACCTCGTGTACCCGCAGCAGGTAAGAAAACAGCACCATTTGCTTCCAAATTGTTCGTCCAATCTTCTGCTGTAATGATGTTGTCCGAAAATAACACCCCTCCATTGTTTACATAGTTTAATTCATAATTGGAAACTGACCAATTGTTTGGAAGTAAAATCACTCCTTTTACATTGTTTACTATGCCCTTGGCATATCTAATTCCAGAATTTGTGGGACGCGTGTTGAATAAACAATTCCATTCATCTACAGTAAGTGTACGCCAACCACTATTTTCTATATTCCCGCCATTACCAATTGCATTATAACCCCAATCTGCCTGACCCGTTTGATCAAAGAGGTTATTATGGTAGTCGCCATAAGCGTAATAATCGCTGTAACTTCCACTTGTGCTCCATGGTTGATAACAAGTAGCTCCATGATTGTAGCCACTCGTTCCCCACCCAAACAAATCACGGTCTACCGTTTGATACGAACTTCCTTGACCGTTATTTCCAAGATAATCCCACTGGTTGTCGGCAAATCTCCAATACGGAGTGCTTGCACTACCCCAATATTGCAAGTTGCCTTTTGAAAAACACACATGGCCTCCTTCTTCATTGATAGTAAACAAGCCATTAATAGCTCCTATTGGATATTCTATAGCCGCTTGTGTATTTGCTACTACTACGATTCCCATGGCTATATATCCATTATCAACGATTGCAGGAATATCTGGACGAGCACCAATATAAAGCCCGTCTTCTGAATATGCAGTACCTTCTTCTCCTTCCTCCAACTCCTCCTGCGGCAACAAAATCGCCCATTTCTCAACATTCTCGCCATTTCCTGCTGGTAGCATAATCACGCCTTCGCCGTCTTGGGATGGTGTCAAAGTGTTGTTTGCAAAATCCACCGTTACCTTGTTGTGCATTCCAGTAATGCAAATCGGTGAATTTGAAGGTGTGGTCACATTGAACTTCACCAAGGCGCATTTGTTCTTCAGTTTTGCGGTGTAGGATGTTGTAGCAGGAGCGTATTCCTCATTCGAAGGCGCACACGAAATCACGGGCAGATGCTGTGTCTGGTCGCTGATAACTACTGAACATTCCTCCGTTGAGCCTGGGCCGAGGGTTTCTTGCGGAGTCACATTGCCCAAGAAGTAGAAATACAGAGGTTGCCCTTCTGTTGGGTTGGTGATGTTGCCTACAAAATGGCCTGCACCGTTGTGTGTCAGCATGCCGACATACTTGCCTCCGCTGCCTACGTAGATGATGTCGCCACTCTCGAAGTTGACGGTGCCTGTTGACGGGTTTACGTCAACTTTTGAATTGCCGTTGCTAATACTTAAAGTGATGGCAACGGTATTGCCCGTATTGTCGGGTATGATTTGTTCGTTTTCCTTTTTACACTGGGTCATCATCGCCAGCAATGCAAAAGCCAAAAGGATAATGCTTTTTTTCTTCATTTTGTTGTCTCCTTAATTCTTTTTGTTTCTTTTTCTTGTTTTGATGGTTGCATAACCTGCGCTTGCCGCAAGCAAAATCAGTGCTCCGCTTGTGAGCGGTGTGCCGAAGGTCTCGTTGGTGATGTCTTCACCTTGGATGTAGTTGCCGAAGTTCTCGTTGGTGAAGAAACCTGTTGCCTCACCCCTGTTTTGGATAAGTCCTTGTGTGCCACCAAAGCCGTAATAATCCTCGTCGGCAATGCCGCGCTTGAATAGGCCTTGGGCCGATAGCCCAACCGGCAACAACACAGCAAGCAATAACGCCGGAACCATCCACTTCTTCTTTTTTGTCTTGATGTTTTGCATTATTGAAACCTATTGTGTATCCGTCGACTCAAACGGACACCTCACAAACAGCTACAGAGCGGAGCCTCCCAATCTTATTCTTATTTCTGATGGTTGGGTCTGGTCTCCCAAAGAAGGAAAATACGAATAAAGGTACTGCTCCGCTGTTTATGTTGTGTTTGATTAGACGCAACATAACAGCGAAAGCAACCTCTTCTCTTAACCTCCTTCTAATGCGAATTGACCAGATTCACCATCAAGGAATAAAGCGAAGAATGCGCTTTCTCTGGCCAGGCCGTTTTCTCTCGGCTTGGCAGGGGCAAAAATAAGGAAAAAATAAATTGCGCAAAGGGAAAAGGAGAAAAAACATGAATTATCAAAAATGATTCACGAATTATCAGAAAAACAATTTTTGGTCAATTCGTGGATAATTAATGATAATTTTTGTTGAAAATCAAAGACATAAAAATGTGGAGACGGTGTGCACACCGTCTCCACAAAACAATGCATTCAAGATGATTACAAATTACATTGTCGTTTTCGTTTAGACGTTGCACGCAACGTCTCTACAAACGTTGATTACATGGTTTTCGCCCAGGTGTCCTTCAACGCCACGGTGCGGTTGAAGACCAGATGTCCCGGCGTGCTGTCCTTGTCGACAGTGAAGTAGCCGATGCGCTGGAATTGGAAATGGTCGAGCGGCTTGGCATCGGCCAGGTATTCCTCCACATAGCACACAGGACGCACCTCAAGCGAGTTGGGGTTCATCATCTCCTTCATGGCTTCGAGGGCGGTCTTGCCTTCGCCTTGCAGGCGGGCCAGCTCGTCGCGCGGGTTCTCCACCTTCCAGAGGCGGTCGTACATGCGCACCTCGGCTTGCAGACAACGTTCGCAGCTCACCCAATGGATGGTGCCTTTCACCTTACGGTTGGCACCCGGCATGCCGCTCTTTGTGTCGGGGTCGTATTCGGCATAGACCTCCACGACCTCGCCGTTCTCGTCTTTCTTGCAGCCCGTGCATTTCACGATGTAGGCGTTCTTGAGACGCACCTCGTTGCCCGGCGTCATGCGGAAGTACTTCTTCGGCGCGTCTTCCATGAAGTCCTCTTTTTCAATCCAAAGCTCGCGGCTGAAGGCGATCTTGTGGCTGCCTGCCGTTTCGTCCTCGGGGTTGTTGATGGCTTCCATCTCCTCGATTTGTCCCTCAGGATAGTTGGTGATAACCAACTTCACCGGGTTGACCACGGCGGCCACACGGTTGGCGGTGGCGTTGAGGTCCTCGCGGATGGCGCTCTCCATCAAGGCGAAGTCGTTCAAGGCATCATAGGTGGTGTAGCCAATCTTGTCGATGAACTTGTGGATGCCGCCTGGTGTGTAGCCACGGCGACGGAAGCCGCAAATCGTGGGCATACGCGGGTCGTCCCAACCGCTCACCAGGCCCTCGTTGACGAGGACGAGCAGGTTACGCTTGCTCAGCAAGATATAGTTGAGGTTCAGCTTGTTGAACTCGGTCTGACGCGGACGGTTATCATCCAAGTTGTCGCCCTCGCCACGGATCTCTTTCAGCCAATCAATGAACAGGTCGTAGAGCGGGCGGTGAACTACAAATTCAAGCGTGCACAACGAGTGGGTGACGCCTTCGAAGTAGTCGCTCTGTCCGTGGGCGAAGTCGTACATCGGGTAGGCATGCCACTTGGTGCCCGTGCGGTGGTGCGGCGTGTCGACGACACGGTAGATGATGGGGTCACGGAAGTGCATGTTGGGGTTAGCCATATCGATTTTGGCGCGGAGCACCATCTTGCCTTCGCCAATCTCGCCGTTGTTCATCTTATGGAACAACTCCAAAGACTCCTCAACGGGACGATTGCGGTATGGGCTCTCTATGCCAGGCTGCGTAGGCGTACCCTTCTGAGCGGCAATCTCTTCGGAGCTCTGCTCGTCGATGTAGGCCTTGCCGCGTTTGATGAGCTCTATGGCAAAATCCCAGAGTTGCTGGAAGTAGTCGGAGGCGTAGTATTCGTTACCCCACTGGTAGCCAAGCCATTGGATATCCTCTTTGATGGCATCGACATACTCCATGTTCTCCTTGGTGGGGTTGGTGTCGTCGAAGCGCAAGTTGCACAC
>Ga0310690_10001215_pt1 | contig 47121 bp, 44 predicted proteins | sample AusTroGonzalo_MG_2_FD_207661 | JGI IMG/M metagenome (GOLD analysis project Ga0310690, IMG submission 207661) | Bovine rumen microbial communities from tropical cattle in Woodstock, Queensland, Australia - Gonzalo_04 (v2) (version 2) | ecosystem: Host-associated > Mammals > Digestive system >... | reverse complement strand
GTCTGGCATAAGAGAGGACCCGACACTTATCAATTTTCTCCAAAAATCGGCGTGTGTTTCCGTAAGTCGTTTGTCTCTATTTGGTTAAATAAAAGGTCGGGCATAGAGGTCGGGGGACCTCTACCGACAGAGAATTTTCGGAGATTTTATGCGAAACACACGCCTTTCGATGCGGAGACCTCTCTCTCCGGCGGTCTCCGCAGGATGTGCTAAAAAGTCGTAAGTCGCTGATGTAAGGGGGCTGTTTACAAAAGAAAACTGGGGATCGGTCATAAACGACTGAACCCCAGAGAATTTGTAGATGGTGGAGCAAAAGGGAGTCGAACCCTCGACCTCAACGTTGCGAACGTCGCGCTCTAGCCAACTGAGCTATTGCCCCATATCACAGATTTGCCGCACATCGTCCCCGATGCATGACAGTCCTCTAATATAGCCCCCCCGATGCGCAAATGCAAGTTCGAACGCAAGAAAATTCCCGTTTTTTTCACGACCATCCCCCCCTTCCCCCTTGCAATTTCACCTCGCCCCGCGTATATTGTTCCTCCGGTGAACGCCGCACCGTCCACGAGTGCTTCTTCGCACGACCGGGATCGGACCCGTTCCCCGATCTTCAATCCGTTACAACAGGAGTCCTCGCACCATGCCCGTCGGAATCATCCTCATCGCCGCCGCCGTCGTCATCGTCTTCTTCGCCATCGCCATCTACAACAAACTCGTCCGCTCCCGCAAGGAGGTCGACAACGCATGGTCCCAGATCGACGTGCAGCTCAAGCGGCGCTACGACCTCATCCCCAACCTCGTCGAATCCGTCAAGGGCTACGCCGCCCATGAATCCGGCGTCTTCGAGCGCGTCACCAAGGCCCGCTCCGAAGCCATGACGGCCCGCGGCTCCGACGCCCGCATCGCCGCCGAAAACCAGCTCGGAGGCGCCCTCCGCGGTCTGATGGTCCAGCTCGAAGCCTATCCCGAACTCAAGGCGAACACCAACTTCCTCCAGCTTCAGGAGGAACTCAGCTCCACCGAAAACAAGATCTCCTTCGCCCGCCAGTACTACAACGACACCGTCACCAACTACAACACCGCCATCGCCCTCTTCCCCGCCAACATCTTCGCCGGGATCTTCCACTTCAGCTCCGTCGAACTCTGGCGCATCGAAGACAGCGCCGAACGGAACGCCCCCAAAGTGAGCTTCTGAACCGCCTCCGGCAAAGGAGGCTGCGCCCCGTCATGCCCAAGACCTTTCGTGAACTCGCCGCCGCCAACCGGCGCAACAGCTCCCTGCTGATCGCCGTGATGGTCCTCTTCTGCATCGTCATCGGCGCACTGCTCGGCGGCGGCCTCGCCGGTGAAGAGGGCGTCGCCGCCGGTCTCGCCGGCGGCGCCGTCGTCGCCATGATCTCCTGCCTCATCGGATGGTACGGAGGCGTTTCGACGCTGATGTCCTTCCACGGCGCCAAGGAGATCGTCAAGGCCGACGCGCCCCAGCTCTTCAACGTCGTCGAGGAACTCGCCATCGCCGGCGGACTCCCGACGCCGCGGATCTTCATCATCGAAACCGACGCCCTCAACGCCTTCGCCACCGGCGCGTCGCCCGACAAAGCCGCCGTCGCCATCACCACCGGTCTGCTCGCGAAGCTCGACCGCGACGAACTCCAGGGCGTGATGGCGCACGAACTTTCGCACGTCCGCAATCTGGATATCCGCTTTTCCATGCTGATGGCGACCCTCGCGGGCGGCATCGTGCTCCTGAGCGAGATCGTGCTCCGCGCCGGACTGATCTCCGGCGGCAGGCGGCGTTCCGGCCGCGACAACGGCAACGCCCAGATCGTCATGCTGCTCATCGGGATCGTGCTGAGCATCCTCGCGCCGCTCATCACCTCGCTGATCGAACTCGCCATGAGCCGCCAGCGCGAATATCTCGCCGACGCCTCCGCGGTCGAACTCACCCGCAATCCGCGCGGTCTCGCTTCCGCGCTGCACAAGCTCTCCGGCGATCAGACCCCGATGGAATTCAGCAAAGCCGCCGAATCCATGTTCATCGTGAATCCGAAGGTCGGGCTGCGCGGCGGCTCCGACGATCTCTTCAGCACCCATCCGCCGATCGAGGAACGGATCCGCCGTCTCGCCGCGATGCAGCGCTGAACATATACATCCCATCCGCCCCCTGCTGCGGCGGGAACGGATCCACACCGAGGCATCTCAGAAATGACCGAAATCGAAAAGATCGCATTCGCAAACGCGCCGGAACAGGAATTCATATTCCGCGACGCGATCGACACGCCCCCCTTCGAACTCACGGGCTTCCCGTGGCGCAAGCCGGGCGCCCCTCTCCGGCGGCTCCCGGAACCGCTGATCGCGGACCCCGGGATCAATTCTTTCGCTCAGGCCGCCGGACGCTGCGCTTCGGGCGGAGTGCTCCGCTTCCGCACCGACTCCCGAACTTTGGCGATCCGGGCGGCGCTCCTTCCCCAGACCGCGGTCTCGAGCATCGCCCGCCACGAATGGATGCCGCGCGACGCCACCGAAGGCTTCGACCTCTTCGAGCGGACCGGAGAAGGACTCCGTTTCCGCCGCTGCGTCATCCCGCCGCCGGAGGAGCTCTCCGTAGGTTTCACGCTCCCGCTCCTTCCCCCGGCGCAGACGGAGAAGACTCCCCGGCTCCGGGAATGGATGATCTACCTTCCCATCACCTCGGAAGTCACCCGCCTCGAAATCGGTCTGGAACCCGCCGCCCTTCCGCAGCCGCCCTCCCCGCTTTCACGCCGGAAGCCGATCGTCTTCTACGGGAGTTCGATCACGCAGGGCATCGGGGTTTCGCGTCCCGGCAACACCTATCCGGCGCGGGTCTGCCGCGCCCTCGACGCGCCGCTGATCAACCTCGGCTTCGCGGCGGGGTGCAAAGGGGAACTCGCCATCGCCGACGCGATCTCGAAGATCGACACCGATCTCTTCGTGCTGGATTACGACCACAACGCCGACGATCTCGAACATCTCGCCGCGACCCACGGTCCGTTCTTCCGCCGCGTACGCGAACTGCGCCCCGATCTCGCGATCCTCGTCATGTCGCGGGGAGATTCCCCCGATCCGGCATGGACCGAAGTGATCCGCTCGACGGTCGACGAGGCGCGGGCGCGGGGCGACCGCAACGTGTGGTTCCTCGACGGAGCGGAACACTTCGCCGACTGGGACGATCCTCTGGAGGGTACCGTTGACGGCGTTCACCCCACCGACCTCGGGTTCTGGGCGATGAGCCGCCGCGTGCTGACCGAAATACGCGGGATCCTCGCGTAGAGGCGCCGGGATCAGTTCTTGAGGCTGTGCACCGGCGCGGGGATCGAGCCGCCGCGCGCGATGAAGCGGGCGGGCGAACCGCCGCGGACCGCCATCACCGGAGCTTCTCCGAGCAATCCGCCGAAATCCACCGTGTCGCCCACCTTGCAGCCGTATGCCGGGATCAGCCGCACGGCGGTGGTCTTGGTATTCGCCACGCCGATCGAGATCTCGTCGGCGATGATGCCGGAGATCACCGCCGCCGGCGTGTCGCCGGGGATCGCGATCATATCCAGCCCGACGGAGCAGACCGCGGTCATCGCTTCGAGTTTCTCGAGCGAAAGAGTTCCGGAACGCGCCGCCGCGATCATGCCGGCATCCTCCGAGACCGGGATGAAGGCGCCGGAGAGTCCGCCGACCCGGCTGGACGCCATCACGCCCCCCTTCTTGACCGCGTCGTTGAGCAGCGCCAGCGCCGCGGTGGTCCCGGCGCAGCCGCACTGCTCCAGCCCCATCGCTTCGAGAATATAGGCGACCGAATCGCCGACCGCGGGGGTGGGCGCAAGCGAAAGATCCACGATGCCGAAGGGAACGCCGAGGCGGAGCGAGGCTTCGCGGGCGACCAGCTGCCCCATGCGGGTGATCTTGAAGGCGGTCTTCTTGATGAGTTCGGCGAGTTCGGCGAAGGAGCACTCTCCGGCGCGGCGGACCGCGGAAGCGACGACTCCCGGCCCCGAAACGCCGACGTTGATGACCGTCTCCGGTTCCCCGATCCCGTGGAAGGCTCCCGCCATGAAGGGATTGTCTTCGGGCGCATTGGCGAAGACGACCAGCTTCGCGCAGCCGATCGACCCCGCGTCGCGGGTGAGATACGCCGTCTTGAGGATCGTTTCGCCCAGTTCCGCGACGGCATCCATATTGATCCCCGCCTTGGTGGAGGCGACGTTGACCGAGGAGCAGACCCGTTCGGTGACGGAAAGCGCCTCGGGGATCGTTCCGATCAGGGTGCGCCCGCCGTCGGTGAAGCCTTTCTGCACGAGCGCGGAATAACCGCCGATGAAGTTGATCCCGAGTTCGCGGGCGGCGCGGTCGAGGGCGCGGGCGACGGCGACGAAGGTGTCGGGCGAAGCGCCGTCGGCGACCAGCGCGACCGGAGTCACCGAGACGCGTTTGTTGACGATCGGGATCCCGTAGAGTTTCTCGATTTCGTCGCCGGTCTTCACCAGATCGCGGGCGCGGGTCGTGACCCGGTCGTAGATCCGGTCGGCGAGGTGCGCTTCGTCGCCGCGGCAGCAGCCGAAAAGCGAAATGCCCATCGTGATGGTCCGGATGTCGAGGCACTCCTCGCGGATCATGCTGATGGTTTCCAGAATATCGTCGGTCGAAAGCATGATGTTCTTCCTCCTCCCGGAACGGACTCAAATCCGGTGCATGGAGTTGAAGATGTCCTCGTGCATCGCGTGGATCTCGAGACCGTTCTCGCTGCCGAGCTTCGCCATGCGGTCCACGAATTCGGTGAAGGGGATGCTGATCGCCCCGATGTCGGTGATCATGATCATGGTGAAATAATCGTGGAGCACCGACTGCGAAATGTCGAGGATGTTGACGCTGCACGCGGCGCATTCGGCACTGATTTTGGCGATGATGCCGATGGCGTCGCGCCCGACGACGGAGATGACTGCTTTCATGTGGCGGAATTCCTGACTTGGTTGTTGCACGTTCGGAGAGAACGCCGGGGCAGCCCCCTACTTCCGCTCTCCCGAATAGACTGCCTTGGCGGTGACGCCGGGAAGACGGCCGAGTTTGCCGGCGAGCGCGTTGATGCGGTCCGCCGGAGCATCCAGCACGATGCTGATGATGTTGAGATTCTTCCGACGGTACGGCAGCCCCATTCTGCCGATGATCGACGAACTGAATTCGTGAAGCAGCGCGTTGACGTCGACGGCGGCATTCTGATCCTCGACGAGAACGGCGAGCAGCGCGACGCGGTTTTCTTCCCTTTCTCCGGCATCCATGATGCGAAACCTCCCTCCTCCGGGACAGCAGTGAACCATGCGGCTTAATATAGCCTCCGCCTCACGAAAAAACAACCGCGGCTCCGGACCGGAGCGGAGAAAAGACGAGGGAATGCGGGAGTGCGCGGTCAGCACTGCTCGCGCAGATCGAAGAAACGCACCGGTTTGCGCGATCTGCCGAAGATCTTCCGCTGCGCCTCCGCCGCATCGACGATCCCGACCGGCACATGGATCCGGACCCGCCGGTAAAGGCGGTCCGCGACGGCTTCGGCGGTGACGGAGGGATCCTTCGGCGCGACGAAGATCCGGACCTCGTCGCTCAGCGCGCGCCCGGAGACCTCCATGTAGTAGTCGGCGATCTCCGCCATGCCGTCGAGCACCGTGAAGAAGGAACTCGGGAAGAGCGTCGTGCCGCGCATCTTGAGCATCTGCGCCTTGCGTCCGAGGATCGGTCCGAGGCGGAACGTGTTGCGGCCGCAGCGGCAGCGCTCCTCCGGCACCTGAAACGAAATGTCTCCGGTACGGAAGCGCAGCAGCGGCATGCCCGTCACCTGAAGCGGCGTCACCGTCACCTCGCCGACCTCACCGGGGGGCAGCGGCGCGCCGTCCTCGCCGAGGATCTCGACCACCGCCAGGTCGGCGGGGGGATGTCCGCCCGCCCGCGCGGTACATTCGGTGAAGCTCGTGACGATCTCCGAGGAGGCGTAGGTCGAATGCGCCGCGCCGGGGAAGAAGCGCTCGAGCTTTTCGCCGAGCGGGGTGAGGGCGAGTTCCCGGTTGCGGAGCGGTTCGCCGATGCAGACGAGGGTCCTCACCGAGGAGCAGTCGTAGCCGTTCTCCGAGAGGAAGGCTCCCAGTTTGGCGAGGAAGGAGGGCACTCCGACGATCGCGTCGGGATGGACGCTCTCCATGATCTCCGCGTGACTTTCGAGCGTATTGAGTCCGTTGCGGATCGCCGCGCCGCCCATCTGCACCACGCCGGAGTAATAGGCGAGTCCGGCGATGAAGCAGCGGTCGATCGTGCAGGTGAGCAGCACCCGGTCGCCCGGACGCATTCCGGCGGCGAGGTATCCGCGCGCGTCGTTGCAGCCGAGGCGCACGAGATCGTCGGCGCTGTAGCAGATGCGGCACGGTCTGCCGGTGGTCCCGCTGGTGAAGCAGATGTCGGAGATTTTCTCGGGGGGGAGCGCGGTGAATTCGTCGTTGCGGAGCGCGAGATCCGCCTTCGAAGTCGTCGGGAGTTCCGCGAGCGATTCCGGCGTCAGGGTTTTTTCGGGGAAGTCCGCCAGGATCCGGCGGTAGAACGGAGAATTCCGGCGGCAGTACGCCACTTGTTCGTTGAGAAGCCGGGTCTGTTCCGCCCGGATCGCCGAGGGGTCGGCGAAGTCCAGTTTGCTGTGCACGTCAAATTTCATACCATCCGTTCCCATGCGGTTCCCGCGTTGCCGAAATCCGTGATCCGGGTAAAAAATACCTCGGGAACGCTCCGATTTCAAGCCGCACTGCGCCGGTTTGCGAAAAAAGCTCCGGCGGAGGGACTTTTCCCTGCCCCGCATCGGCTGACCTCGGGCGGGGATGCCGAGCTTCCCGTCCTGATGTAAAAAGATGCGAAAAAATGCCGGAAGCGCTTGACAAGTGATCCTGCTCGGCACCAGCCACGATAGTGGCTTTGGTTGTGGGCGTGTGCGCCATTGCGCGCTCCGCCGCCCCAAAACACCGAAAAAAATCCGCTTGCCGCGGCTTGTGTCAGAGCCGTGCAATCGCAAAATGCGGAAAAAGGCGCCGGATTCCTCCGCATGGCGGAGAAATCCTCCTTGATTATTGGTCGCCCGCGGGCTACATTATGTTTCGGAACATCAACAGCAGATTGCCGTCGGAAGAAACGCTGGGATCATTTCTTATGGAAAAACGCAGAGCGGTGGTGACCGGGATCGGTGTGGTCAGCCCGTTGGGCAACTCCGCTTCCGTCTTTTACGAAGCGCTCAAAGCGGGCCGCTCCGGGATCCGCGCGATGACCGAATGGCACGGCGAATTCGGCAAGAACATCGCCGGCGCGCCGGTCTCGCTCGCCCCCGCCGAAGTGAAGGCGATCAGCCGCAAGGTGCGCCGCACCATGGGCAACGCGGCGCTCTTTTCGGGGGTCGCGGCGGCGCAGGCGGTCGCGCAGAGCGGACTCGACGCCGCGGAATTCTCCGCCGGACGCATCGGATGCGTGATCGGTTCGACGGTCGGCAGCGCGTCGAGCATGACCGAGGCCTGCGTCGCCGAATTCGAGGGGCGCAGGGACGACCTCTCGGCGTGCCACTTCTTCCGGCTGATGTCGCACTCCTCCAGCTTCAACGTCGCCGACATGTTCGGCATCAACGGGATCCAGCTTTCGACAAACTCCGCCTGTGCTTCGGGTCTGCAGGCGGTCGGCACCGCGCTCGAATTGATCCAGCTCGGCAAGGCCGACGCGGTCATCGCGGGCGGTTCCGACGAAGCGACGCCGCTGGTCGCCTCGTCGTTCCAGCTGCTCTACGCCCTCGCCGAGGAAGAATCCGCCGAACCCGAAACGCTGTCGCGCCCCTTCGACGCCCGCCGTCAGGGGCTGGTCTGCAGCGAGGGCGCCGGGATCCTCGTGGTCGAGGAGCTGGAACACGCCAGGCGCCGCGGCGCGGAGATCCTCTTCGAGGTGGCGGGCTACGCGACGAACTGCTCCGGCTGGCACGTCAGCCACTCCGACGCGAAGCAGATCGCCAACTGCATGCGCACCGCGCTCGACGACGCCGGGATCGCTCCCTCCGAAGTCGATTATGTCAGCGCCCACGCCACCGGGACCCGCGTCGGCGATCAGGCGGAAGCCGAGGCGATCCGCGAAGTGCTGGGCGGCGGGGTGCCGGTCTCCAGCCTCAAGGGTCACATCGGTCACACCCTCGGCGCCTCGGGCGCGCTCGAACTCGCCGCGGTCGCGGGCATGATGCGGGAGAATCTCGTGCTGCCCACCCGCAATCTGGAAGAAGTCGACGACTGCGCGGGGATCCTGCTGCCGCGCACGGCGGAGGAACGCGAACTCCGGGTCTGCCTCAAGAACAGCATCGCCTTCGGCGGCGTGAACGCGACGCTGGTCTGCCGCCGCTTCGGGTGAAAGGCGGAACGCCGCGCGCATACATCAACAATACTGGGGGAAAATATGGAACGGCAAGAAATCATCAAGGCGGTCAACTCCATCTTCTCTTCGCGTTTCGAACTCGAAGAATCGGAACTGACCGAAGACAAGAACCTCGTCGAAGATCTTCAGCTCGACAGCCTCGACATGGTGGACATGATCGTCGGTCTGCAGCAGAAATTCGGGATCATGCTCCGCGACAACAAGGACATCCGCAACGTGCGGACCCTCGGCGACGTCTACAACCTCTTCGAAAAACTGATCGAGGAGCATCCCGAGATCGTCGACAAAATCAAGTGACCGAAGGGGATCCGCTCCCATGACTCTGCTCCGGAGCATCGCGATCTGCTCCCTCACCCTTCTCGCGGCGCTTCTCTACTGGGTGCCGCTTCTGCCGGCATCGGCGCTCCTGCTGCCGCTGCCGGCGGAGACCCGCCGCCATCTGGCGCGGAAGCTTCTCCTCGGCTTCGGGCTCTTCACGGTGCGCGTCGCGTGGCGTCCCTTCTTCAGGGTGCGCTACTCGGACCGCTCCGGCGGCGCGCGCGAACCGGGGATCATCGCCGTCAACCACCGGGCGGCGACCGATGCGTTTCTGGTCTCGCTGCCGCATCTCAGCGCGGCGCAGACCGTCAACGGCTGGCCGCTCCGCCTCCCGTTCATCGGCTGGATGGCGAAGTTCGCCGGATACCTCGACATCACCGGTTGGGAATACGACAAACTCAAATCGCGCGCGGCGGCGATCCTCGCGCACGGCGATATGATCCTTTCGTACCCCGAGGGGACCCGCTCGGAAAGCAAAACGATGAACCCCTTCCACAGCGGCATCTTCCAGGTCGCCCGGGAACTCGAAGTGCCGGTCTACATGCTCTGCATCGCGGGCAATCAGCACATGCCGGACCGCCGCTTCCGCTTCCGCGAATTCCGCGATCTCTCGGTCCGGCTGCTGCCCCCGATCCCGCGAGACGCGGTGAAGCGGAGCGCCTCCGCCTATGCGCTCAGAAAAGAGGTCTTCCGCATCATGGAGTCAGAACTCGCCGAGATGGATGACGAGCTGGAACGCGAACTTCGCCGCAGCGGCGCGCACGGCGACGCGGCGACCGCGTCGGCGCCGGTCCCGGAAGCGCGTCGGGACGGGACGCGAAAGGATGCGCAGGGATTTTTCCCGGCGCCGCCGGAAATCGAGGAGTCCTGCCGATGATTCCCTTCGACCCCGCAAAGTTCGACTTCGGCGACGACGAGATCCATGCCGCCGCCGCCGCCGGGAAACTGCTCTCGGCGGAAATCGAATTCAACCGCAGCTGCAACTACCGCTGCCCCTACTGCTACGCCGCCGGGTTCCTCGACGGCAAAGAACTCTCCCCCGAATGCGCCGAGTCGGTGATCCGGCAGGCGGCGGCGCTCGGAGCGCGCAAGATCGTCGTCCTCGGCGGCGAACCGCTGCTCTGCCGGGAACTCCGCCGCCACATCGGGCTCATCACTTCGCTCGGCATGGGAGCGGAGATCTTCACCAACGGTTCGCTCGTCACCGCCGAATGGGCGGAGTTCTTCCGCGAACACGGCTGCCGGGTGGTGGTGAAACTCAATTCGCTCCGCCCCGAAGTGCAGGAAAAGCTCACCGGGGTCCCCGGCGCGCTCGACAAGGCGATGAAGGCGCTCGATCTGCTCCAGGAGGCGGGCTTTTCGGAAGAGATGCTCGCGGCGAGTTCGGTGATCTCCTCCGAAAACGAATCCGAGGCCGCCGCGCTCTGGCGCTACCTCCGCGCCCGCAAAGTGAGACCGTATCTGGAAATCCTGACTCCGCAGGGAAGACTGCTCGAAAACCGCCGTCTCGAAGTCGATCCGCACCGTCTCAAGGAGATCTTCGACGAGATCGCCGCCTCCGACCGCGAACTCGGCTTCCGCTGGGAGCCGCAGCCGCCGCTGGTCGGCGCGAAGTGTCTGCGCCATCAGTACTCCTGCGTCATCAACGTCAACGGCGACGTGACCCCCTGCGTCGGCGTCACCGTGACCATCGGCAGCGTCCTCCGGACGCCGCTTGAAGAGATCCTCCGCACCAGCAACGTGATGAGCCATCTCAAAAATTACCGGCAGATGCTCAAGGGCCCCTGCGCGGCATGCGAACGCACGGAAAACTGCTACGGCTGCCGCGGCGCGGCATACCAGCTCACCGGCGATTACCTCGCCTCCGATCCGCTGTGCTGGAAGAACTGCGACGAACTGCTGCGGCTGCCGCCCGCCCTCCCCTGCGACGCCGGGAAGTGGATCCCGCACCGTCCGCCGATGACGATGGTGAAGCGGATCGTCGAAGTCGGCGAATGGTCGCTGGTCGAGGCGGAAATCACCGCGGACAACCGCTTCCTGCGCAACGGCAGGCTCGATCCGGAGGTGCTGCCCGAGATCGTCGCGCAAGCGTGCGCCGCCGTCTCGTGCTTCACCGACGACAATCCCGGCATCAAGGGGCTGCTGACCGGCATGAGAAACGTCCGGCTCTCCTCCGACGTCGCCGCAGGCGAGCGGCTCACCGTCGCCGTCAGAGGAACCGCCCGCATCGACAACTACCACACCATCGACTTCAGGGTCACCCGCCGCGACGGCGGCGAGTGCGCCTCGGGAGAACTTTCGATATGCCGCATCGACTGACCTTTTCGGCGCTTCTCTTCTGCCTCCTCGCGGCGCTTCCCGGCGGCGGGACGGAGATCGGCGACGGGCTGCGCGGCGCGGCGGAATACCGGGTCGTCACCGCCGATTTCCGGCAGATCCGCCGCCTGAAGGAGCTGGGCATGGAGCTGACGATCCGCGGCTCCATGGCGAGCGAGCGGAACGGCCGGTTGCGCTGGCAGGTCGATTCTCCGACCCGGAGCGTCACCCTGATCGGCAGCGAAACGCTCCGCCATTTCGACCGCGAGACCGGGAAAACCGCGGTGATCCGGAAGGACTCCTTTCCGTGGCTCAGGATCATGGGCGACGCCATGAACGACTGGCTGACCGGCGATCCGGAGCGTCTCGCCCGGCGCTTCAAGGTCTCGCGTCCGTCGCCCGGCACGCTCCTTCTCGCGCCGACCGACCCCGGACTGCAGCAATTCTGCCGGAGCGTGGAGCTTTCCTTCTCCCCCGACCGCCGCGAACTGCGGAAGATACGCATCGACGAGCCGTCGGGCGACGAACTCGAGATCATCTTCCTCAATGTGAAACGCGACCCGCCGCTGCCTCCGGATTTCTGGCGGATGCCCCCCGAATGAAACGCTTCGCGGAACAACTTCTCCGCTTCACCCGGCGCCACGGACCGGGGTGCGCCGCCGCCGTCATCCTACTCGGACTGCTCTCCGGCGCCGCCCTGCTCCGCGCCCGCTTCACCAACGACGTAAGCCGCCTCTTCCCCGACACTCCGGAGTCGCGGGCGACCTTTCAGGTGCTCCGCGAAACGCGGCTCGCCGACACGGTGCAGCTGGAATTTCTCTCCGAACGCTCCATCGTCCGCCACGAAGCGTGGCTCGACCGCACGGCGGGACGCATCGCCGCCATTCCGGGAGTCCGCAACGTGCTCTTCCGCTACCGTTCCGGGGACCTCCTCTCGGAACTGGAGGATCTCACCGGAGCGATCCCGCGCATGTTCCCCCCCGACATCCTGCGCACCTGCGATCCCGACGCCGCCGCCCGCAGCGCGGTGAAGCAGCTCGCCTTCCCCGCCCCCGGCGGCATGCGGCTGCTTCGGAGCCAGCCCTTCGGCATCGAACGCACCCTGCTGCTCCGGCTGAAGAATCTGGACGAGACGACCGGATTCCTCACCGCACCCGAACACCCCTGTTTCGTCAGCCGCGACGGAAAACGCGCGATGATCATCTTCGAGAGCGGGATCGAACTCGGCGACGCCGACGCGGTGCGGAGACTCTTCGCCGCGGTGCGCGAGGCGGCGGCGCCCCTCCCCGAGGGAGTGAAAATGCGGATCGTCTCGGGATGCAGCCACACCCTCGGCAACGAGGAGACCCTCAAGCGCGACGCGACCGTCGCCGGGAGCGTTTCGCTCCTCTTCTTTCTGGCGATCTTCTTCGCCTTCTACCGGCGCGGCGGGGCGCCCGACTGGCGGGCGCTCTGGATCCCGGCGGTCCCGCTTTACGCTTCGCTGCTCGCGCTGGGGCTGATGACGCTTTTCTTCCGCGAGATCTGCCTCTATGTGATCGGGCTCGGCAGCTGCATCACCGGGCTGGCGATCGACCAGGGGATCCACGTCTACGCCGCCTGCCGCGGACCCGAGGCGGAGAAGCGGGTCGCGGCGCTGGTCAAGCCGATGACCCTCTCGGCGGCGACCTCGATTCTGGTCTTCGTCTTTCTGGCGCTGACCGGGATCTGCGCATACCGCCAGCTCGCCTTCTTCGCCGGGACCTCGCTGGCGCTGAGCTGTTTCATCGCGCTGGCGCTGCTCCCGCATCTGCTCGACCGCGACCGGCCCGCCGCGGAACTCCCGCTCCCGGGAATGCGGTTCCGCCTGCCGGGTGCGGCGCGTCTTCTCCTCTGCGCCGCGGTCGCCGCCGCCGCCGGGTTCGGGATCCGCGCGCTGCTCCGCAACGCGGATTTCTCGCTCGCCTCGCTCGACGGGACCCCGGCGGAGATCCTGCGGGAGGAAGCGGAGTTCCGCGCCGCGTGGCGCAAGGCGGGACCCTCCGCGGCGGTGATCGCCGCCGCCGGTCCCACCGGCGACGCCGCGCAGCAGCGGCTCCGGAGCGTCACCGACCGGCTCGAAGGCAGGATCGCCGTCGCGGGACCGCCCGTGCCGCCGCGGAGCGAACGGCGCCGGAACCGCGGGATGTGGCGGAGCGATCCCGCCCGCCGCGAGATCGCCGAACTCGAAACGCGCACCCGGGCGGCTTGTCTCCGCGCCGGACTGCCCGCGAACTTCTTCGACCCCTTCTTTCTCCGGCTCCGCGCGGGGATCGACGGCGGCGGCGACGGCTTGCCGCCGCTGCTGGAACACGTCTCGCGCCGGATGGTCAGGGAACATCCCGGCGGCGCCTCGGCGGTCGCGCTGATGGCGGACTCCCCCGAAAACGCCCGCGCGGCGCGTGAAGCGCTCCGGCGGCAGGGATTCCGCGACTGCGCCCTGCTCTCGAAGGAGGCGTTCCACACGATCATCCGCGAAGAGCTGGGCGGACGTTTCCGGGTGCTTTTCGCGTTGAGCGTCCTTGCCGCGCTGCTGCTTGCGGCGGCGGTCTTCCGCAATTTCACCGACGTGCTGCGGGCGCTGACGCCGGTCCTCGTCTCCTTCGCGCTCCTCGCCGTCCTCGGCGGCGCGACCGGATTCCGCGCGACCCCCGCCGCCGCCTTCGCGCTGGTCCTGCTGACCGGGCTGGCGGTGGACTACGGCATCTACGCGGTATGCCGACGGAACGATCCCGACATGCCGGAGGTCCGTACCCCGGTGGTGCTCTCGGCGGTGACGACCGTCGCCGGAGCCGGGGCGCTGCTCGTTTCGAAGCATCCCGCCCTCTTCGGGACCGGCGCGGTGCTCGCGCCCGGCATCGCGGCGGCGTGCCTCTGCGGGCTCGCGCTGGCATCCCGTCCGGCGGGAGCGGCGCCGAAGGGATCCGGGGAAAAAAAGAAACCGCATTCCTTCCCGACGGCGGCGCTGCCGCTCCTTTTTGTGCTCCTTTTTTCCGGCGGCGGATGCGCGGGAAAGGGCGCCGTCTCCCCTCGGGAAGCCGCCGCAGCGGAGGAAATCCGCGAGCGGCTCCGGCTCTACCCGGATACGCCCTTCACGGTGCAGGGGGTCGCCCGCCTCGAAGCCCCGGGACGCGGGTTCACCTTCCTCCTCGGGGCGGAGATCGACCCCGCCGCGGGAAAGATCCGGGCGGCGGCGGTCCATCCCGGCTCCGGGGTCCTGCTCTTCCGGATCCCGGAGGCGGAGGCGGGGAGTCCCGCCGCGGCATCTCCGCCGCCGCGGGAACTCCTCCGGACCGCCCGGAACCTCTCCGACGCCCTGCGGCGGATTTTTCTGCATAAAAATCCCGAGCCGCTTGCCGTATCGCAAAAACAGGAGTATATTGCCGTATGTTCAGCGGACGGCGTGGAAACCCGGCTCCATCCGTGGGGGATGGAGCGGCGCCGGGACGCGTGGTTTTCCCCTTCGTGGCGCTGCGAATACCGCGACGGGGGCAAAGAAACGGTCTACCGGATTCCGGAGCGCGGCGTTTCGCTGCGGCTCTCGATCCGACACACTGGAAGCGGAGAGAAAAATGATCCAGATACAGGACTCCGTCATCGGCGGTGAACTGCGTTCGCGTCTGCGGGATCTCTGCGCGGAGGGAGACGGGTCCCGCTGCGAAGTGACCTTCGACGGGGCGTTTCGCGGCTTCGAAGGGCATTTCGAGGGCAACCCGGTCGTGCCGGGCGTCTGCCTGATCGCGCTGGCGAGGATCCACGCGGAGGAGCTGCTGAAGCGGCCGTTGGCGGTGACGGAGATCGGTCAATGCCGTTTCCGCCGTCCGATCCGCGCCGGAGAGAGCGCGGTCTGCAAGTTGAAGATCGAAACTCCGGAGGAAGACCCCCGGCGGCGTCGGATCCGCGCCGAGATCCGCTGCGGCGATGCCCTCGCCTGCCAGCTCCGGATGACCCTGGAGACGCTATGAGACGCCGCCGCAGTTACTTCACCGCCGCGCCGGACGATCCGGCGCCGATCGCGGTCGAGGTCCGCCGCCGGATCGCCTTCAGCGAGGTCGATGCGATGGCGGTCGCGTGGCACGGCAACTATCTGCGCTTCTTCGAGGCGGCGCACTCCGAACTCATGCAGAAGATCGGGCTGGGATTCGCCGTCTACGCCGCGCATCGGGTGGCGGCTCCGATCGTGCAGTGCCACATCGACTATCATGCTCCGCTGCTGCTCGACGAGGAATTCACGGTGCGCGCCGAACTCTTCTGGAACGACGGCGCGCGGCTCGACACCGCCTACACGATCTTCGGCGGCGACGGGCGGCTCTGCGCCACCGGATTCACGGTGCAGATGTTCTGCGGCCTCGAGAACCGCGAACCCTTCATCTTTCCGCCCGATCCGGTCAACGCGATGCGCGAACGCTGGCGCAGGGGGGATTTTCATGGCTGATCTCGCCGCCGCCGTGGTCGGGAGCGCGGTCGCGACCGCCTTCGGGAGTTCGCTCCGGGAAAACTGCGACGCTCTTCTCGCCGCCCGGAACGACTTCCGCGCCCCGTGCCACTTCGACGCCGGCGGCAAAGCGCTCGGCATCGACCCGGAACTCGACCGGGGCAAGGGCAGCCGCTTCTTCCGCCTGCTCGCGAAGCTCCGCGACGCGATGAGCTGCCGGATCCCCGCCGGGACCCGACTCTTTCTCGCCACCACCGTCGGAGCCGTCGATCTGCTGGAGCGGGGCGACGCCGGAGACTCCGCGCTCGCAGCGCTCCGCGAGGCGGAACGGATCTTCGGACTCCCCGGCGCGGTGCTGGTCTCCGCCGCCTGCGCCTCCGGGCAGTGCGCGGTCGGTCTCGCCATGAAACAGCTCGCCGCCGGACGTTGCCGCGCCGCCCTCGTGGTCGGAGCCGACATCGCCAGCGAATTCGTCACCGCCGGATTCACCGCGCTCGGAGCCGTCTCCCCCACCGTCTGCCGTCCATACGACGTCGGCAGAGACGGTCTTACCCTCGGCGAAGCCGCCGCCGCGCTCCTGCTCGCACCCTCCGGAGAAACGGGCTTCGGCAGGATCCTGCGCTGCGCCGAAAGCTGCGACGCCGCCCACATCACCGCCCCCGACCTGACCGGAGGGACCCTGAAGCGGACGATCGAAGCGGCGACGGCAGGCGGAGAGATCGCCGGGATCGTCGGCCACGGGACCGGGACCCGCTACAACGATCAGGCGGAGGTCGCCGCGCTGCGGGAAATCTTCCCCGCCGGATCGCCCCCCCTCTTCTCCCTCAAGGGGAACTTCGGTCACACGCTCGGCGCCACCGGAGTCCTTCAGACCGCCCTCGGCCTCGAATTCGCGGCGCGGCGGATCCTGCCGCCCCAGGCGGGGCTTTCGGAAGCGATGGAGGGCGCCGCAGCCGCCCCCTTCGCACGGCGCCTCGCCGCGCCGCGCCTCCTCTCGCTCAACATCGGCTTCGGCGGGCTGAACAGCGCCGTCGTACTGGAGGCGTCATGAAGATCGTCGCCGGGACCCTGATCGACGCGTCGAATTCGGCGCGGCTGCTCCGGCGCGGAGAACGCCTCGGCGCCTTCTCCGACCTCAAGGCGATGCGCGACGCCGTCGCCGGACTTTCCTTCGTGCCCCGCGGCGACCTCGCCGACTTCGGGCGCGGCGGTCCCGCGGCGCGGCTGCTCATGCTGGCGGCACTGCTGACCGCCGGCGACGCGGGGGAGACGCTCCCGGAATCGACCGGCATCTTCGGCTGGAACGGACGCGGCTGCGCCGCGGAAAACCTCCGCTTCTGGGAGGACTACACCGCCAACGGCAGGGAATCAGGCCGCGGCGGCCTCTTCGTGGGCACGCTGCCCACCATCCCCTTCTGCGAGGCGGCGATCACGCTCGGCATCCGCGGTCCGGCGGCCTATTTCCGGACCGCGCCGGAGACCGCCGAACTCTTCGCGATCGTCGCCGGATATCCGCCGGGGGATTTCCTCGTCGGGGAGTGCGGCGATGACGGCTGCTGCATGCTGCTGATCCGCGGCGACGGCGATGCCGACGGCGCCCCCTCGTTCCCGACGCTGCGGGCGCTCTTCGAGGACCGGTGGAGGGAAAGAAGGTGAAGATCGCCTGCGTCATCCCCCACTACAACCACACCGCGACGCTCTTCCGGGTCGCGGAGGAGGCGCGCCGCCGCCTCGCGGACGTCATCGTGGTCGACGACGGCAGCACCGCGCTCCCCCCGGACTTCGCGGAGCGTCTCGCCGCGCTCGACGTGAAGCTGATCCGGCACAGACGCAATCTCGGCAAAGGCGCGGCGCTCCTCACCGCGGCGCGGGAACTTTGCGCCGAAGGTTTCGACACGATGATCTCGCTCGACGCCGACGGTCAGCACGACCCCCGGGAACTGCCGCGATTTCTCCGGGCGATCCGTGAAAATCCCGACGCGGTGATCGTCGGATGCCGCGACTTCGCCCGCGCCGGGAACGTGCCCGCCGCGAGCCGGTTCGGCCGCGCCTTCTCGAACTTCTGGTGCCGGCTCGAAACCGGCGTGCGCTGCGGCGATACGCAAAGCGGCTTCCGCGCCTATCCGCTGAGACCGCTCGGCAGGCTGAAGCTCCGCTGCCGCCGCTACAACTTCGAAATCGAAGCGCTGGTCAGACTGCTCTGGGGAGGATGCGGGCTCGTCGATATCCCGATCTCCGTCCGATACGAAAAACCCGGAGTGCGGATCTCCCACTTCGATCCGTGGCGCGACAACCTGCGTCTCTCGCTTCTCCACTCCCTTCTCGTGCTGCGGCGGCTGCTGCCGATCCCGAACAGGAGACTCGTTCCGCGCCCGCCCGCCGATCCCGCCGCCTCGCTGCTCCGCCATCCGGCGGAATTCCTGAAACGGCTGCTCCGCGAAAACGCCGACCCCGCCGGACTGGCGCTCTCCGCCGCGGTCGGGACCTTTCTCGCGGTGCTTCCGCTGGTCGGGATCCACATGGCGGTGATCCTCTACGTCTGTTTGCGGATGCGGCTCAACAAGGTGATGGCGCTGGCGATCCAGAACCTCTTCATGCCGCCGCTCTCGCCCTTCCTCTGCATCGAACTCGGCTACTTCATGCGCCACGGCTCCTTCTGGACCGAATTCACGCTGAAGAGCTGCGTCGGCGAAATGCACCACCGCCTCTTCGAGTGGCTCCTCGGCAGCCTCGTGCTCGCACCCTGCTTCGCCGCGATCGTCTGGGCAGCGGTCTACCTCTGCGCCTCGTCGCTCCGCAGGAGGCGCATATGACCTCCCCGCGCGACAGCCTCAGCGCCACCCGGGGGACCCCCCTCGGGATCGGCTTCTTCCGGCTGCTGCTTTGCTGCGGCTGCGAAAGGTGCGCGCTGCTGCTCGCGCGGATCGTGACGTGGTGCTACGCCCGTTTCGACCGCCGCGCCTTCGCCGCGACGGCGGAGTATCTCAAACTCCGCTTTCCCGACGACGCCGGGAAGCCCGCCGCGCTCCGCCGCCACTTCCATCGCCTGCTTTTCGAGCTCGCGCGCATGCTGATCTTCTCCTTCGAAATGGGAACGGGCAAAGCGCTCCCGATCGTCGAGGAGGGCGTCGGGAACTTCCCCCGCGAGGGCGGTCTCGTCGTGGTGCTCGCGCACTTCGGCTGCTGGCAGGCGTCGATGGAATTCATGAACCTCCAGAGCGGGCGCCCCATCAACATCATGGCGCGTCCCGACCGCAACGGCAGCATGGATAAATATCTCGCGCTCCGCTCAGGACGCGGCTTCAACATCATCTCGACCGACGGATTCTCCGGCGGCCTCGTCGAGGCGAGCGCCGCGCTCGCCCGCGGCGAAGCGGTGATCGTGATGGGCGACCGCGCGGTCGAAGGCGCGGCGAACATCAAGGTGAAATACTTCGACGGCACCATCGAACTGCCGCTTTCGCCCTGGATGCTCGCGGCGCGGAACGGAGTTCCGGTTCTGCCCATCTTCACCGAATTCGCCGAATCCCCACGCCGGATCGTGCTGCGCTACCACCCCGTCGTCACCTTCGGGGACGCCCCTTCCCGGCGCATCCGAGAGGAGGAACTCGCCCCCGCCGCCGCCGGATACGCGGCGCTGCTCGAAGACGCGGCGCGGCGTTTCCCATACAGCGTGTTCCGCTTCGGCGACGCGAACGCTTCAGAATCAACCCAAGCACAGGAGGAAAAAATATGACGAACGACATTCAGGCGTTCCGCAGGGAACTCAAGGAGAATCTGGTCGACTGGCTGCAGCTGATGGATAAGACCGCCGACGACATCGTCGACGAGGAACCCCTCTTCAAGGAGGGACTGGGTCTGGATTCCCTCGACGCGGTCGAGATTGTGATCCTGATGCAGCGCAAGTACGGGATCCCCCAGTCGTCGGTGGAGAAGAAGCGCGAAATCTTCGCCACCTTCGCCTCCCTCGCCGACTTCATCATGGCGAACCGCACCAAGTAGATTTCGGAAGGAGCCTCCCGCCATGCCACGCGCCGGAATCAGCGGATTCGGAGTCGTCTCCGCCCTCGGAGGAAACGCGGAGGAGAGCGCGGCGCGGCTTTTCGCCGACGCTCCGCCGAAACTTCCCCTGCCGCCCCGACGTTTCGAGACGGAACTCGAACTTCCCGTCTTCGAAGTCGATCCGCCCGCGCTTCCCGGCGAAGGGACGCTCGGGATGCCGCTCCGCTTTCTGCTCCTCGCGCTCCGCGAGGCGCTCGCAAACGCCCGCCTCGCTCCGGAGGAACTCGCCGCGCGCCGGGTCGGCGTCGCGGTCGGCACCACCGTCGCCTGCCAGCTCGACGACATCGCCTGTCACGACCGCATGAGACACGGCGACATGAGCGATCTCTCGCCGCTCGACCGGTACATCGCGGGCATGCCCGCCGAATATCTGCGGAGAGAACTCCGGCTCGACGGTCCGGCGATCACCGTCTCCAACGCCTGCTCCTCCGGTTCCGACGCGGCGGTGATCGCGCTCGACTGGCTGCGTTCGGGCAGATGCGACATCGCGCTCGCCTGCGGCTGCGATTCGGTGAGCAAAGTCGCCTACAACGGCTTCCACGCCCTGCGGGTCTCCTCCCCCGCCCCCTGCCGTCCCTTCGACCGGGACCGCTCCGGGCTCAACCTCGGCGACGGAGCGGGAGTGCTGATCCTCGAAACGCCCCGGAGCGCAGCCGCGCGCGGAGTGCGCCAGTTCTACGAGATCGGCGGGGCGGGCAAGACCGCCGACGCCTTCCACATCACCCAGCCGGAGGGCTCCGGCGCCGAACTCGAACGCGCGGTCCGGCAGGCGCTCGACGGCGCGGATCTCGCCCCCGGCGGGATCGAATTCGTCAACGCCCACGGCACCGGGACCCCCGCCAACGACCGCGTCGAAGGCGCCGCTCTGGCGCGGATCTTCGGCGCCGCGCTCCGCTTCCACTCCACCAAGGCGCTGACCGGTCATACCCTCGGCGCCGCGGGCGCGATGGAGGCGGTCTTCACGCTGCTGATGCTCCGGGAAAAACGCGCCGCGGCGAGCCGCCGCTGCGAAAACCCCGATCCCGAACTCCCGATGCCGCCGCTGCGCGCCCCGCTGCCGATCCGTGGCGAGGCGGCGCTCTCCACCTCCCTCGCCTTCGGCGGCTCGAACACCGCGCTGGCGATCAGGAAACTGCGCGGCGACGTTCCGGCGACGCCCCCCGCGACGCTCTTCATCGGGGGATTCCGCCTGCTCCCGCCGGAGGCGCCCGACCGCGAGGCGGTCGTCGCGCTCTGCCGCAAGTACAAGCTGCGCCGTCCCGACCGGCTGACCCAGCTGGCGCTCGCCGCGGTCGAGGAGATCGCGGAGACGGCGGGGGACGGCGGGACGGCGCTCGTCACCGTTTCCGCCTACGGGCCCGCCAACACGACGATCGCCGTGCTCGACGACATCCTGGACTACCCCGAGGAGGAGATCCTGCCGACGGGATTTTCGCACTCCGTCGTCAATGCGGCGGCATCCTGCCTCAGCACCGCGCACGGCATCCACGGCCCGACCTTCGCCGTCGTCGGCTTCGAGGATCCGTTCTTCGAGGCCGCCGAACTCGCCGCCGCGATGATCTCCGCCGGACGCTGCCGCCGGGCGCTGATCGTCGCCGTCGAGGAGAAGAATCCCTACTCCGAAGCGGAGAAACCGCGGCTCGCCGCGCCGCCGCTCCGCGACGAAGGAGCCTGCGCGCTGCTCGTCACCGCCGAACCGGCGGAGGAACGCCTCGGGAGACTCGAACTTGACGGGAAGTCTACGGAGAACGGACCGCGCCTCCTCGCCTGCGGAGTCCCGGCGGGATGGGCGGAAAGCGTCGCCGCCTCGGCGCCGGGGGACCGGATCACCCTCCGCCGTCTCGCTCCGCCGCGCCGGAAATTCTGACCGCTGAACCGAAACGATTTTGCGTTTCGCGATTTGCAATCCGCGCGGAACGATATTACATTATCCGGCGTGCATCCGGCAAGCGGTTCCGGCGAGTTCGCCCGGGGTCCGACCCGGAAGGTCGTTCAACCTCATCAGCAAGGTGTTGAAATGAAGAAAAAAGTTCAGATCTCCATCATCGCTCTCATCATCGCCGCCGCCGCGGGCGGCGCCGCCGTCTACTTCTACCAGCGCGCGAACAGGAGCGGGCTCGAAAAGGCCGCCGAAAAGACCGCCGACTGGACCGCGAACGCCCTCGACAAGACCAAATCGGCAATCAAGTGACCTCCTCCGCGCTCCGCCGTTCGCCGCGGACGCTTCTGCCGCTGTTCGCGGCTTGCTTTCTGCCGGGCTGTTTTCTTTTCGTCGCTCCGGATGAACCCGCGGAGGCGATCCCCCGGGCGTCGCGCCCCGACCGCCGCTACTACCGGCTCTCCGACGGGGATTCCTTCAGCTGCATGCGGCTCCACCTGCCGCCGCGCGCCGCGGAGCATCCGCTCCCGGCGGTGGTGATCTTTCCCGGCGGAGCCTACGGGGTGCTCGCGCTCGACAAGGAGGGCAACGACTACGCCGAGTTTCTGAACCGCCACGGCATCGCCGCCGCGGTGGTCAAGTATCCGCTCGGTTCGGTTTTCGGCCACTTCCGCCGCCACCCGGCGATGGTGAACGCCGCCCGCCGGGCGGTGCGGCTGCTCCGCTTTCACGCCGGCGCCCTCGGCATCGATCCGCACCGGATCGGCGTAATGGGCTCCTCGGCGGGCGGACATCTCGCGGGAACGGTCGCGCTCTTTCCCGCGGAGGGCGATCCCGCCTCCCCCGATCCCGCGGAACGGTGTTCCGCGCGTCCCGATTTCGTGATTTTGTGCTATCCGGTGGTCTCGATGAGCGCCCCCTGCACCCACGCCCTGAGCCGGGACAATCTGCTCGGCTCCTCCCCCGCCCCGCAACTCGCGGAGGAGCTTTCGCTCGAAAAGCGGATCCGCCCCGGATCCCCCCCCGTCTTCCTGTGGCTGACGCTGGAGGACCGCACGGTGGATCCCGAAAACAGCCGCCTCCTCGTCGAGGCGCTGAAACGCTGCGGCGTGCCCCACCGCGCCATCTTCTATCCGCACGGACCGCACGGGATGGGGCTGCTTGACGCCTCGGAACGGGAACGCTACCCCGACGCCGCGCAATGGCCCGCCGAAATGCTGAAATTCCTCGCCGACCGCAAATTCATTCCGGAGGCGCGGCAATGAATCTCCGGCGCGTCGCCGTCACCGGCATCGGATGCGTCTCCTGCGCGGGCGGAGACTTCCCCTCGACGTGGGAGAGCCTGATCCGCGGCAGAAGCGGCATCGCGCCCGTCACCCTCTTCCCCGCCGACGGACTGCCCGACGCCGCCGGGGAAGTGCGCGACTTCAGCCTCGCCGGGATCGTCACCCCGAAACAGGAACGGCGCATGGCGCGCGCCGTCCGCTTCGCCGCCGCCGCCGCCGCCGAAGCGATGCGGCAGGCGCGGCTCCCCGCCGCCGCCGAACGGAGCGGAGATCCCTTCCGCTTCGGCGCGCTGATCGCCTGCGGCGCGGGTGGCGTCGAGGAATACGACCGCGCCGCCGCGATCCTCGCCGACCGGGGACCGGGAGCGGTTTCGCCGTTTTTCATTCCGAAATACATGTCCAACAGCGCCGCCGCGACCGTCGCGATGCTCTTCGGGCTGCGCGGGCCCTGCTTCAATCCGGTCTCCGCCTGCGCCTCCGGATCCCACGCGATCGGCGAGGCGATGTGGATGATCCGGCGCGGCGACGCCGATCTGATGCTGGCGGGCGGCGCCGAAGCTCCCGTGACCCGGCTGATGATGAGCGGCTTCCATTCGCTCACCGCGCTGAGCACCGCGACGCCGCCGGAAAGGGCGTGCCGCCCCTTCGACCGCGACCGCGACGGCTTCGTTCTCGCGGAGGGCGCGGCGGTGCTGGTGCTGGAGGAACTCGAACACGCCCGCGCCCGCGGCGCCGCGATCCTCGCCGAGATCGCCGGATACGGTGCAAGCTGCGACGCCTGCCACATCACCGCCCCCGATCCGGAGGCGCTCGGCATGACGCGCGCGATCCTGAACGCGCTCGAAACCGCGCAGTGTCCGCCCTCCGAAGTCGGCTGCATCTCCGCCCACGGCACCGGGACCGCCGCCAACGACCGCTGCGAGACCCGGGCGATCCGCCGCGCCTTCGGGGAGCGCCTCGCGCCGAAGATCCGGGTGAGCGCGATCAAGAGCATGATCGGGCACGCGCTCTCCGCCTCGGGCGCGATGGCGGCGGCGGCGGCGGTCCGGACGCTCCGCACCGGGATCGTGCCGCCGACGATCAACTACGGGACCCCCGATCCGGAGTGCGAGCTCGACGTCACCCCGAACCGGGCGGGTCATACCGACTCCGCATATCTTTTGGTCAACAGTCTGGGCTTCGGCGGCCACAACGCCGCGCTGCTCCTCAAACGCTGGGAGGATGGATGATGAACGACCACAGAACCGCGCTGATCGTCGGCGGATGCCGCGGGATCGGCAGAGCGGTTTCGCTCCGGCTGGCGCACGACGGATTCGACATCGCGGCGACCTGCCGCAAACGGGGAGACGACGCCGGATCGCTCGCGGCGGAGATCGCGGCGGCGGGACGGCGGTGCGACATTCTGGAACTGGATGTCCGCGACCGCGAAAACTCCCGCGCCGCGCTGCTGGCGCACTTCGGCGACGACGCGCCCGACGCGATCGTCTACAACTCCGGGATCGCCCGCGACAACCTCTTCGTCTTCATGGAGCCGCAGGAGTGGCGCGAGGTGATCGACACCAATCTCAACGGCTTCTACAACACCGTGCAGCCGCTGATCTTCAACATGCTCCCGAAACGCCGGGGGGCGATCGTCGCGGTGAGTTCCGCCTCGGGGCAGACCGGTCAGGCGGGCCAGGTCAACTATTCCGCCAGCAAGGCGGGACTGATCGGCGCCGTCATGGCGCTCGCCCGCGAAGTCGGCCGCAAGGGGATCCGCGTCAACGCCGTCGCGCCCGGAGTGATCGAAACCGAAATGACGAAGGATCTCCCGAAGGAACAGATCCTGCCGCTCATCCCGCTCCACCGTTTCGGCAGGAGCGAAGAGGTCGCGGCGGCGGTCGCCTTTCTCTGCGGCGACGGCAGCTCCTATATCCACGGGCAGGTCCTCGCGGTCAACGGGGGTCTGGTGATCGGATGAAAAGGGAACCCCGGACCATCGTCGTCGGCTCCGGAGCCGGAGGCCTCGCCCTCGCGCTGCTCCTCGCCCGCGCCGGACGCGCCGTGACGCTCGTCGAATCGCAGCCGACCGTCGGCGGTTATCTGCGCCGCTTCTCCCGCGGGGGGATCCGTTTCGACACCGGATACCATTTCTCCGGCGGCTTCAACGGCGTCATGCGGCAGATGAACCGGGTGCTCGGCATCGACGACCTCGTCGCCGCCGAACCCATCGGCAACCGGATCATTCTGCGCGAAAGCGGCGACGACCTCTGGCTCCCCCCCGGGTGCGGGCACCGCGACGTGGAGGAGATCTTCCGCACCGCCTTCCCGAACGAAGCCGCCGCCATCGGTGAATACGAAGCGGCGATCCGGGAGATATGGCGGACCACGCCGATGCGCGACCTCTCCGACCTTGCTCCGCTGCAGCTCGACATCTCCCCTTTCGATCTGGAGACCGTTGACGGCTTCTGCGACCGTCTCGGACTCTCCCGCGCGGCGCGGACCGCGGTCGGGAGTTTCGCCATGTGCCACGGGTCCCCGACCGGCGAAGCCCCGATGAGCTTTCACGGCAGGACCGGCTTTTCGATCCACGACTGCCTCTCGCGCCCGATCGGCGGAGGCGACCCGATGATCGCCGGGTTCCGGCGCGAAGCGGCGAAGCTCGGCATCGAGATCCTCGCCGGTGCGACGCTGCTGCGCTTCGCCGACCCCGACAGCAACGGGGAATGCCGCGAAGCCCTCCTCGCCGACGGCACCCGGATCGACGCGGAAGAGGTCTTCTTCACGATCCATCCGCGGGCGGTGCGCGAGTTGCTGCCCGAAAAGGCGCTCACCCCTTCGTTCAGCCGCCGCATCCGGCGCATGCGGGAATCGACGAGCTTCTTCTGCGCCTACTTCCTCGCCGACGGGGCGGTCGAACTGAAACCGGGACTGATCTCCCTCGTCGTCGGCAACGATCTGAATTCCATCCTGCTCGGCGGCGACGCCTACAGCACGGGATACCTGCTCGGACGCGAACCCGGCGCCGACGGCGGACTTCACAATTCGATCGCCGCCTTCCGCACGATGCGCGAACTTCCCGCCGCCTTCTCGCTGCCCCACCGCGAACGGCTCCGGCTCGCGGCATATCAGGAGTTCAAGGAACGCGTCGTGCAGGAGATCGCCGACGACCTCGCCGGCATCATGCCGGAACTCAAAGGACATCTCACCCCCGTCGCCTCCGGCACCCCGCTCACCTGCCTCGACTACGATCCGCCGACCGGCAGCGCCTACGGCGTCTGCTGCACCTGCGGACAGTCGCGCATCTTCGGCAGGCTCCCGGTGCGGAACTTTTATGCGGCGGGGCAGAGCGCGCTGGTCCCCGGGGTGATGGGGACGATGCTGGCATCCTTCACCGTTTTCCGCACCGCGGTCGGCGAGGAGACCTACCGCCGGGTCATCCGCGACGCGGGGATCGTCTGACGCGCCGCCGCCTCGACGTACTTTATTTGAGTCGGGAGAAGTGGCGTCCGATCAAAAAAGAACCCCACGCCGCCGCGACCGCGATCGGCACGAGAAAGACGACGAACGCCCGCCCGGAAGCTGCTGGCGAAGTGAGCAATCCGCCCGCGATCGGTCCGAAGACCCCGGCAAAGCCGACCAGCGCCTCGTTGACCCCGAGCGAGACCGTGCTCCGCGTCGGGTGCGCCATCGAGTGGAAGACGTACAAAAAGTAGAAGAACCCGGCATAGATCCCGAAGAGCAGCGACGCCGCCAGAAACACCTCGAAGCTGCCGCCGCAGCCGAAAAGTCCCATCGACAGGATCCCGCAGAGCGACGCCGCCAGCATCGGCGGACGGCGGTACGGGAGCGTCGGGAAAAACCGGAGGCATCCGGCGCAGAGCGCCTGCACCGCCGGGATCAGCGCCATCACGAATCCGAGCCGGTCGCGCGGGATCTCCAGCAGCGTTCCGCGGAAGGGCACCAGCGAACGCACGATCATGTTGGCGACGACCCCGGCGAAGCCGACGCTCCACCCCAGCCACACCAGCATGCCGTCGCCGGTCAGCGGGAGCAGCTCCCGCTCCTGCCGCCCCTTCCCCGAGGTGGTGCAGCAGGCAGGCTCCCCGCGCGTTTCCTCCGGCGGACGGCAGCGGCGGTCGATCGCCAGGATCCCGACGGCGAGCACGACCGACAGCGCGAAATTGCAGAAATAGGCGGTCACCGGCGACAGCACGCCGAAGAGGAATGGTCCCGCCGCGTAGCCGAGGCTCCACGAAACCGTGTAGTTCGCGGTCGCGGCGCGGATCCCGCCCTCCGCTCCCGCGCCGAGCGAACGCGAGAAGACCTGAAACGGCGTGCAGTAGATCGCCGAACCGACACCGCTCGCCGCGATCCAGACGAACTGCGTGAGAAGTCCGTCGAAGACGATGAAGCCGAGCGACGACAGCGCCAGCACGACCCCGCCCGTGCAGATCAGCCGCCCCGCGTTGCGCGCCGTGACGAAACGCACCAGCAGCAGCGACACCGCCAGATAGATCCCCGCCCACATCGAGAGCGACGCGCCGACCATCCAGCCCGGAGCGCGCGCCTCCGAGAAGCGGTAGGCGCAGATGAAGTTCATGCCGCCGAGAATGTAGTTGACGATCGCGGGAAAGGTGTAAAGCAGAAGTTTCAGCATGGAAAGCCCCCTCGTGGAAACGCGTTCCGGCGCGGAGAACGCCCCTGCCTGCCGCGCCGGTCCGATAATATACGGCGGCGACGGCGGATTTTCAACGCCCGACACCCGCCGCGGCAGCGGTTTTTCTAATGGAAAAGCAGGATCTCCGCCTGCCCGAGCATCTCATACACCAGCGTTTCGAAGGCCTCGAAATTCTTCGCCGAAGGAACGAAATCCAGCGGATCCGACACCAAACGGATCCTGCGCGGCACGCTCCCGTAAGGCGAAGCGAGGGTATCCGGGCGCCCGAGAGAACGCGCCAGCCGCAGCAGCCGCGGCAGATGCGCCGCCTTCGAAACCACGATCAGTCTGCCGGGAATTTCCGCGAAACGCCGCACCTCGTCGCGAGAATTCCGCACGCCGGGCACGCAGACGACCCGACCGGGAGCGATCCCGTAACGGAGGCAGGCTGCCCGGACCGCGGCGCAACGCCGCTCCTCCTGCGACACGTTGCCCAGCGAGACCGCGAGACGGCAGGGGATCCCCGCCCGTTCGCACTCCGTGAAAAGGCGGCAGCCTTCGTCGAGCCGCAGCCGCGCCTCCGGATCCATCCGCCGCTCCTCGACCTCCGTATCGTCGGCGGCGAAACCGCCCGCGGAAGTGACGCCGATCACCCACGATGCGCCCGGGAGCGCCACAGATCGCGCGCCGTCAGCGGAGCGAGTCCGCCGCAGTAAAGCTCCAGAAGCCGCATCCCCCCGAAACCGCCGACGGCCAGCAGCACCGCGGCTGCGGCGACGCAGCCGATGCCGCAGCCGCGCCGCCACGCGGCCCACCGGGAGGAACGGCGCGGACGCCGCAGAAGCAGAACGGCTCCCGCGACGAGCAGCATCAGCGTCAGCGGCAGCGGAAAAAGCGCGCGGGCGACGATCTTTTTGGCGTAAAAGAGAAACATGGGACGTTCCTTTCGTGCGTCGAAATCCGTGTCGATTCCGTTACATTACCCCGCAAACGCCGTCTGTCAAGCACGAAATCGGGAAAAAAATCGCTTTTTTTTACGTTTCGACTATTGACAGCAGGGAAAAAACAGGGCATATTATACACTCATACGTCTCGAAAGCATCAAGATTGATCGTCAATCCCGCTTTTCAACTCAAAGTCATTACAGGATAGGAGCATGAAAATGACGAAGCGTGATCTGGTTGTGAAGATCGCCCGCGAAACCGGCATGGTGCAGAACGAAGTCGCCGAAATCGTTCAGAAGACCCTCGACTACATCACCGAAGAACTGATCGCCGGCCGCAACATCGAGCTGCGCAACTTCGGCGTCTTCGAGATCAAGGTCCGCAAGGAACGCAAGGGCCGCAACCCGAACAAGCCGCAGGATGTGGTGAAGATCCCCGAGTGCGCGGTGGTGAAATTCCGCGCCGGCAAGGAGCTCAAGGAGGCGGTGGAAAAACTCAACACCAAGCGCCTCAAGAAATAACACGGGGCTTTCCCCGCTGTGAGAATCCATCGGTACGCCTGACGAAAATCCATCTTTCGTCGGGCGTTGCTCTTTTTCCATGAGGCAGGATGGCGGCGGAACGCATCCCGACCGCCGGACATGAGGAGTCAGCGACAGAAATGGCGACCTACGCCCCCCCGCCGGGAACGGCGGACATCTTCGAACCGGAGAGCGCCGAGTGGCGGCTGCTGGAACGCACCGCCGCGGAGATCTTCTCGCGCTGCGGCTACGGGGAACTGCGCACCCCCGTCTTCGAGTATACCGAGGTCTTTCAGCGCGGCATCGGCGGCGAAACCGAAGTGGTCCAGAAGGAGATGTACACCTTCAACGACCGCGGCGGACGCAGCCTGACGCTCCGTCCCGAAGGGACCGCGGGCGTGATGCGCGCCCTCTCCAACACCGACGTGATGAACGGCGTCGAACAGCGGGTCTACTACATGGGGCCGATGTTCCGCGGCGAACGTCCCGCCGCGGGCCGCCGCCGCCAGTTCCACCAGATCGGCGTCGAAAACGTCGGCCGCTGCGCGCCGCTCCTCGACGCGGAATGCCTCGCCATGCTCACCGCTTTCCTCGGCGAAATCGGGCTCGGCGACGCGGAGCTCGTGATCAACACCCGCGGCACCGCCGCCGACCGTCCTCCCGCCGAGGCGAAACTCCGCGAATACTTCGCGCAGCACCTCGACGCGATGTGTCCCGACTGCCGCACCCGCTTCGAACGCAATTTGTGGCGGATTCTCGACTGCAAGGTTCCCGAATGCGTCGAGATCGTCAAATCCGCCCCCGCCTACCTCGAATGCTTCACCTCCGAATCGGTCGCCTACTTCGACACCGTTCGCCGCGCCCTCGACGCGCTCGAGGTCCCCTACCGGGTCGAACCGCGCCTCGTGCGCGGGCTGGATTACTATGTCCACACCGTCTTCGAGCTCACGCATCCCGGACTCGGCGCCGGTACCGCGATCGCGGGCGGCGGACGCTACGAACTTTATCTGCCCGGGCAAAACCGCCCGCTCCCCGGCGTCGGCTTCGCCGCCGGAGTCGAACGGCTGCTGCTCGCACGCCAGTCCCTCGGACTTGCCGCCGCGGCATCCGCCGCGCCGGACCTCTATCTGGTGGGGCTGGGCGAAAACGCCCGCCTCGCCAACCTCGCCCTCGCCAACCGCCTCCGCGCGGCGGGGCTGCGGATCGCCCTCGAACTCGAGGAGCGTTCCTTCAAGGCGCAGCTCCGTTCCGCCAACCGCTCCGGCGCGCCCTTCGCGCTGATCCGCGGCGAAGAGGAGCTCAAGCGCGGGATCGTGGTCGTCAAGCCGATGACGGGCGACGGAGGAGAACAATGCGAGATCCCGGAATCCGGGGTCGCCGAATTCATATCGAACGCCTCGAAGGAGCAAGCGAAATGAAGCAGTTGAAGAAGAAGAATCTCGTCTTTCTCGGCGCTCCCGGCGCCGGAAAGGGAACCATCGCCAAGGAAATGGTTTCCGCCTACGGCGTCGCGCACATCTCCACCGGAGACATCCTCCGCGCCGAGGTCGCCAAAGGCACTCCCGCCGGACGCGAAGCCGCCGTCATCATGAAAGCGGGCAAGCTGGTCCCCGACGAACTCGTCGCCGACATGGTCCGCCGCCGTCTTGCCGAACCCGACTGCGGACGCGGATTCATCCTCGACGGCTTCCCCCGCACCATCCGGCAGGCGGAGCTGCTCGAGGCGGCGCTCAAGGCGCAGGGAACCTCCCTCGACCGGGTGATCTGCCTCGACGTGCCCGAGGAGGTGCTGCTCCAGCGCCTCACCGCCCGCATGAACTGCCCGAAATGCGACGCGATCTACAACAAGCTCTTCATGCCGCCCAAAGTCGCGGGCCGCTGCGACAAATGCGGAGCGGAACTCGTGCAGCGCGCCGACGATTCGCCGGAAACCGCGAAAAAACGTCTCGCAGTCTACCGCGAACAGACCGAACCGCTGATCGGCTTCTACCGCGAACGCGGTCTGCTCTTCACCCTCTCCTCGGGCGAACTCCCCGAGAAGCTCGCGCAGATCGCCGACGAACTGGAATGAGATCCCGCGACACGAGCGAAAGCGAACCGTATGCCGCATAATTACATCATCCACACTCCCGAGGAGATCGCCAGAATCCGGGTCGCCGGACGCCTCACCGCGCAGGCGCGCGACGAGATCGCGGCGCGCGCGGTCCCCGGCATGAGCACCTGGGAACTCGACCAGATCGCGGGCGAGATCATCCGCGCGACCGGCGGGACCAGCGCCTTCCGGGGATACGGCGGATACCCCGGCAACATCTGCATTTCGGTCAATGACGAAGTGGTCCACGGCATCGGCCGTCCCGACCGCATCATCCAGCCGACCGACATCGTTTCGATCGACGTCGGCGTCGCATTCGACGGCGCGATGGGCGACTCCGCGACGACCTTCGGCTTCGGTCCCCAAAGCGCCGACCGCAGAAGGCTGCTCGCCGGGACCGAGGAGGCGCTTTTCGCGGGGATCCGGGCGGCGATCCGCGGTCACTATGTGAAGGATATCGCACTGGCGGTCGAGCGCTGCGCCCACCGCCACAGCCTCGGCATCGTCCGCGAATACACCGGCCACGGATGCGGGATCCGCCTCCACGAACCTCCCGAAGTGCCGAACTACTGCGGCTGGGGCAGCGGGCCCCGGCTGGTTCCCGGCATGGTCCTCTGCATCGAACCGATGCTGAACCTCGGCCGCGCCGCGATCGAAGTCGACCGTCAGGACGGATGGACGGTCAGGACCCGCGACGGTTCCGACAGCGCTCATTTCGAGCATATGGTTTTGATTACCGACAGCAACCCGGAGATTTTGACAAAGTGGCAAAAGACGATGTGATCAGGGTCGAAGGCGTGGTGCGGGAACTGCTCCCCAACACCATGTTCAAGGTGGAGATTCAGGGCGGACACATGGTGAACGCCCATATCTCGGGCAAGATGCGGATGAACTTCATCCGCATTCTGCCCGGCGACGCGGTGACGCTGGAGATGTCTCCCTACGACCTCAACAAAGGCCGGATCGTTTTCCGCAAGAAATAAGGCGGCGGGAGCCCGTTTCCCGCCGCCGGACAACGGAAGGTGCCGGCGGCGCAGGAGACGCCCCCCTCCCCTTTCCCCGCGGAACGGCGGGAGCTTCTCCCGCAGCAGCGAATACGACGCGATCGTGCGAACAACATAACCCCCAACGAAGGAATACGAAGTCATGAAGATCCTTGTCATCAACGCCGGCAGCAGTTCGATGAAGTTCACCCTCTTCGCCATGGAGAACGAAGAGGTCCTCGCCAAGGGCGTCTTCGAGCGCCTCGGCTCCGAAAATCCGAACCTCATCTACAAGCGTCCCGACGGCTTCAAATCCGAAGCGGTCATTCCGGTCGCAGACCATACCGCCGCCTTCAAGGAGATCTGCAGGAAGCTCGTCGATCCCGAAAACGGCGTGATCCGCGACCTCTCCGAGATCGCCGCGGTCGGTCACCGGGTGCTCCACGGCGGCGAAAAGGTCACCGCGCCCGAACTCGTCACCCCCGCGATCAAGGGGATCATCAGGGAGTGCTTCCCGCTCGGACCGCTCCACAACCCCGCCAACCTCGCCGGCATCGAAGCCTGCGAGAAGGCGATGCCCGGCGTGCCCAACGTCGCCGTCTTCGACACCCAGTTCCACCAGACGATGGCGCCCGAAGCCTACCTCTACGCGATCCCCTACGAATACTATGAGAAATACGGCATCCGCAAGTACGGCTTCCACGGCACCAGCCACCACTATGTGACGCTCGCCACCGCGAAGTTCCTCGGCCGCAAGGTCGAAGACACCAATATCATCACCTGCCACCTCGGCAACGGGTGCAGCATGGCGGCGATCAAAGGCGGCAAGGTCGTCGACACCACCATGGGTCTCACCCCGCTCGAAGGTCTGATGATGGGCACCCGCTCCGGCGACATGGATCCCGCCGCGGTGCTCCGCATGGTCGATCTCGGCTGTACCGCGAAGGAAGTCGACACGATCCTCAACAAGAAATCCGGACTCTTCGGCGTCGGCGGCATCGGGACCGGCGACATGCGCGACATGATCGCCGCCGCCGACGGCGGCAACAAGCGCGCCGCGCTCGCGATCAAGATGTTCGTGCGCCGGGTCGTGAAGTACATCGGCGCCTACTATGTGCTGGTCGGCAATCCCGAAGCGATCGTCTTCACCGGCGGCATCGGCGAATATTCCCACGAGATCCGCGGCATGGTGCTGCGCGAACTCGGCGCGCTCAAGGTCTACCTCGACAGCGCCGCCAACGACGCCCACCGCGGCAAGGCGGGAGTGATCTCCACCCCCGACAGCGCGATCAAGGCGATCGTCATGCCCACCGACGAGGAACTCATGATCGCCAAGACCACCCAGAAGCTCGTCACCAAGTAATCCGTTTCAACATAAGGAGAACGCAATCATGTCCGTGATCGAAAAATTCGCCGACCGCGCCCGTTCCGTCGGACGCACCATCGTCCTCCCCGAGGGGCAGGATCCCCGCGTCGTCGCCGCCGCGAAGATGGCGATCGAGAAGAAGGTCGTCAGCAAGATCATCGTCCTCGGCACCGAGGCGGAGATCGCCGCCAGCTGCGCCAAGGCGGGCATCGCCGAGCGCCCCTTCGAGTGCCTCGACTACCTCGCCAGCCCCCTCTTCGAGGAATTCGCGCAGGAACTCTACGAAATGCGCAAGGCGAAGGGGCTTGAGATCGAAAAGGCGCGCAAGATGATGTCGAGCCGCATCTACTTCGGCGCGATGATGTGCCGCCGCAAGCTCGTCGACGGTCTCGTCGCCGGCAGCATCGCCTCGACCGCCGACATGCTCCGCGCCGCCTTCCACTGCATCGGCACCGCGCCCGGGATCAAGAGCGCGAGCAGCTGCTTCGTGATGGACCTCGCCCGTCCGACTCCCTCGGGCGACGAAGTCCTGCTCTTCGCCGACTGCGGCGTGAACCCGAATCCCGACGCAAACCAGCTCGTCGACATCGCGCTCGCCACCGCCAAGACCTACCGTTCGCTCCTCGGCAAGCAGCCGAAGATCGCGATGCTCTCCTTCTCGACCAAGGGCAGCGCCGACCACGAGATCCTCAACAAGGTCAAGGAAGCGACCGCGACGCTCCAGAAGCGGATCGCCGACGAGAAGCTCGACATCCTCTGCGACGGCGAACTTCAGGGCGATGCCGCGCTGATCCCCTCGGTCGCGGCGGCGAAAGCGCCCGGCAGCAGCGTCGCGGGTCAGGCGAACATCCTCGTCTTCCCCGACCTCAACTGCGGCAACATCTGCTACAAGCTGGTGCAGCGCCTCGGTCAGGCGGCGGCATACGGTCCGGTCCTGCAGGGACTCGCCAAGCCGCTCAACGACCTCTCGCGCGGATGCTCCGCCGAGGACATCTACGGCGAGATCGTCATCACCGTCTGCCAGTCGCTCTGAAGTTCCGGCTCCGGACGTCAAAAAGCCCCGGCTTTGCGGCCGGGGCTTTTTTGCATCCGCGAACGGGCGCGGATCGTTACGACGGAAATCAGTTGCGCCAGCTGGCGATGTCGTCGGCGTCGCCGGAGGGAGAACCCTCGTCGGGGAAGTCGATGTTCTTGGCGTCGTCCCACGTTCCGTTCGGACCGAGCGAGACCACCGCCGCCTTCACCGCCAAAGTCCTGGTGGGGGCGGCGGGATTCGGGATCCCGATGTTGTCGTTCGTGTTGATGAAGACGCGGTAGCGGTTGCCCCACGGATCGCGCCACAGGAGCGGCAGGTTGTCCGCCGAATTGTAAGCCGCCGAAGGATCGTAATTCGATTTCGGGTCGAGGAAGACCTTCTTGCGCTTGTTGATGTTGCGCGCAGAGAGTCCGCTGTTGCCGGGATCGGTCAGCTCGGCGATCATCGCGTCGTAGGCGAGACTGCTCTTGTCGGTGTCGTCGCCCTCCTCGTCCGCGCCGCCCAGAACGACGTACTGATAAGGCGCCGAACCGGTAACGGAGACCTTCTTTGCGTTGAAATTGACCTTGGAGGCATTGACCTTCACCATCTTGCCGTAGGCTCCCTCGACGCCCTTGAGCGCCATCAGGATCGCGTGCATGTCGCTCTTCGCCTGCGTGATGCGCCCCTGGCGCTGGGCGGAGATCACCGCCGGAGTGACCAGCCCGGCGAGAAGCGCGATGATGCCGACCACCACCAGAAGTTCGACCATCGTAAAGTGACGATACCGTTTCATGACGTTTTTTCCCTCCAGAATTGAAAAACGGACGATTTTCGCAGAAACTGCGGTGTCGGGAGATACTTTACCCCATTCCGGCGCTTTTTCAATCCCGAATGCGAGGATTTTTTCAAAAATAATCGCCGCGGGCTTGACAATGACGCGAAAAAAACTATATTACTCCCATGTGAATTACCCCATGGCTGAATTTCAGCCGCAACCGGAGCAGCATCCATGAAAAAATCCTCTTTCACCATGATCGAACTCCTCGTCGTCATCGGCATCATCGCCATCCTCGCGGGACTGGTGCTCCCCGCCGTCAACGGCGCCCGCGTCACCGCCCGCAAGACCGCCTGCCTCTCGAATCAGGGGCAGACGATGAAGATCATCACCCAGGCGATGAACGACAACAACCAGTTCTTCGCCTCCGGCAACACCTACGTCGCGGGCGACAAGACCGCCGCGTGGAGCCGCTACCTCTTCGATCAGAAACGGCTGCTCTCGCTCGAAGCCGCCCGCTGCACCGCGCTGCGGACTTCGGCGAAGAAGGAGCTCGGCGACGGCACCGACAACGCGGCATGGCAGCAGGCGCTCTCCGAAGTCTACGGAATGGTCCACGGGACCAAGGTCAGCACCGACAGCAACAGCAAGGGCTACGCCGGATTCGACTTCCGCGGCACGAAGCTCCTGACCGACAGCGGCAGCCACCGCTGGGCGCCCTCCTCTCTCGCGCTCGGCGCGTGCGCGGTCGTCTCGAGCAGCGATCCCGATACGGCGAAGGCGATCCTCTCCTTTGCGGGCACCACCTCCGGGCGTCCCGGTAATCTCCACGGCGGGGAATGCAACTTCTTCTTCCTCGACGGGCACGGCGAATCACTCGCGAAGGAGGCGATCACGAAGAAGATCTATCCGACCGTCACCGCCGACAGCTCGAAGGAGAAGAGCGACAAAGCCGTCAAGATCGACGACAGCTGCTGGCTCGACATCGACTGAAATCCTTGCTGCGCTCTCCACGGGCGGAACCACGAGGTTCCCGCCCGTTTTTTTTGCGGAGAGCGGTAAAGACACGCGGAACGTCCGGCAGGGACGCCCGCCGGGCGTCACTTCTTCCCCTTGAGCGCCTTGATGCGGTCGCGCAGATCGGCGGCGCGCTCGAATTCGAGGGCTTCGGCGGCGGCGAGCATCTCCCGCGCGAGTTCGTCGAGAAGCGCCTGCCGTTCTTCGGGAGAAGCTCCCGAAGCGACGGCGTCGAAATCCTCCTCTTCCAAGATGGTGTTCCCGGCGAGTCCGGGCATGGAAGCGCCTCTTTTTTTGCCATGCTTGGCGGCGGCGATGATCTCGCCGATGTTGGGCTGATGGGGCTTGACGACGGTGCGGGGCACGATGCCGTGCTCCTCGTTGTAGGCGAGCTGACGTTTGCGGCGGGCGGCGGTGAGGTCGATCAGCGCCTTCATCGCGGGAGTGATCTCGTCGGCGTAGAGAATCACCTTGCCGTCGCGGTTGCGGGCGGCGCGGCCGGCGGTCTGGACGAGCGAACGCTCCGAGCGCAGGAATCCGGTCTTGTCGGCGTCGAGGATCGCCACCAGCGCGACTTCGGGCAGGTCGATCCCCTCCCGGAGCAGATTGATGCCGATGACGCACTCGAAGTCGCCGGAACGCAGTTTGTTGAGCACCCGCACCCGTTCGAGCGCGTCGAGCTCGCTGTGAAGATAGCTGATCCGGATCCCGCATTCCGAGAGATAGTCCGCGAGCCGCTCCGAACTCTTTTTGGTCAGGGTGGTGACGAGGGTCCGTTCGCCGCGCGCGGAAATGCGCCGGATCTCGGCGATCACATCGTCGAGCTGGTTCTCCAGCGGACGCACCTCGATCTCCGGATCGGGCAGTCCGGTCGGCCGCACCACGAGATCGATCACCTCTCCGGCGCTCTTCTCGAGCTCGTATTCGCCGGGAGTCGCCGAAACATAGATCGTGTCGCCGCACAACGCGGTGAACTCGTCGAAGCGAAGCGGACGGTTCTCCAGCGCCGAAGGCAGCCGGAACCCGTGATCGACCAGCGTCTGCTTGCGCTGACGGTCCGCCTTGTACATCGCCTGAAGCTGCGGCAGCGTCGCGTGGGATTCGTCGATCACCGTGAGAAAATCCGGCGGAAAGAAGTCGAAAAGGCAGTAAGGGCGTTCCCCCGGATGCCGCGCCGAAAGGTGCATCGTGTAGTTCTCGATGCCGCTGCAGTAGCCGAGTTCGCGCATCATCTCGATGTCGTACTCGACGCGCTGGGAAATGCGCTGCGCCTCGACCAGCAGTCCGTGCTCCTCGAACCAGGCGATGCGCTCCTTCAACTCCAGCCGGATGTCGCGGATCGCCTGCTCGATGCGTTCCGGCGGCATCACGAAGTGCTTGCAGGGGAAGAGCGTGCCGCGTTCCACCCGCGCCTTGACCTTGCCGGTCACGGCGTCGTGGCGTTCGATCGACTCGACCATGTCGCCGAAGAAACCGATGCGGATGAAATCATCCTGCTGCGGCTCGAAGACATCGACGGTGTCGCCGCGCACCCGGAATTCGCCGCCCTCCGGCGCGGTGTCGTTGCGGTCGTACTGGATCGAGACCAGACGCCGCAGGAATTCGTCGCGGCCGACCGTGTCGCCGACCGCGAGGCGCACGCACATGTCGGTGTACTCCTCCGGCGCGCCGAGGCTGTAGATGCAGGAGACGCTGGCGACGATGATGACGTCGCGGCGTTCGACCAGACTCGCGGTCGCCGAAAGCCGCAGCTTCTCGATCTCGGCGTTGATCGAAGCGTCTTTGGCGATGTAGGTGTCGGTCTGGGGAATGTAGGATTCGGGCAGATAATAGTCGTAGTAACTGACGAAATATTCGACCGCGTTTTCCGGGAAGAACCCCTTGAGTTCGCTGTAGAGCTGCGCCGCGAGGGTCTTGTTGTGCGAGAGCACCAGCACCGGACGTTCCGCCCGCGCCAGTGCCGAAGCGATTGTGAAGGTCTTGCCCGAACCGGTGACGCCGCGGAGGGTCTGGAACGGGACCCCTTTTTTGAGATTTTCCGCGAGGCGGCGGATCGCTTCCGGCTGGTCCCCCGCGGGCGGATAGGGCGCGTGAAGTTTGAAAAGCGGCACGATCGGATCTCCCGGGTCCCGTTTGAAGTTGCTTGCCGCGCAACGCGGAACCGGCGCATCGCGTCGAAGTTCCGCTCCCGGCGCCGGATCTTTTGAAGCGGCGGTCTCCCTTGCGGCGGACAGTTCTCCGGGAGCCGTCTCCCGGCAGTTTCTTAACGTAACACCTCGACGGAGATTTTTCCAGAAGAAAATCCGTCATCGGACGGATGATTTCGCGGAGCAACGCCCGAAGGCTCCGGGAGCGGGATCCGACAGCAGTCCGCAGAGTTCGCGGTAGCGCTTCCGCAGTTCCCGCGGCGAGGCGTTCAGGTAACGGCGGAACAGCACCCCCATCCGGCTCTGCGAAGTGATCCCGCTGCGTTTGGCGATGTCGCCGAACGGGAGATCGCTGCCCTCCACCAGCCGCCGGGCGTGTTCGACCCGGAGCCGCTGCAGGAAATCGGAAAAACCGTAACCCGTTTCCCGCGGAAAAACATGCAGAAAGCGGGAAAGACACATGCCCGCCTCGCGGGCGGCCTCCTTCACCATGATCTTCCGCGAAAAATTCAGCCGCAGCAGGACTACCGCTTTCAGGATCCGCGTATCCGAGCACAGCATCTGCCGGAGCAGCGGATCCCCGCTGGTCGGGATATTCAGAGCGGCAAGATACTGTTCCGCAAGATCGGTCAGTACACCGCCCCACCGGATCAGTTCCTCCTCCCGGATCTCGGGCAGACTTTTCCACTCCTTGTCATGCTCCGGATAGCCGACCGCGCCGGGGAACCGGAATGTCCCCGCAGTCAAGATGCCGATGAATTCCTCCCGGATGAAAACGGGCACCGCCAGCTCCATCGCTCCGGCATGGCAGCGGATCACAAACGGTTTCCTCACTTTCAGCGCCTGATGGAACTCGAATTCATGATGTTCACGGATGCATTTCCGCAAATATCCGCGGGAGTGTTCCCGCTTGACTTTTTGGCAGAAGAGGCAGCCGTGGTCCCGCTGACCGGGCTCCACTTCTTCCAGCCATTCGCAATTGACGAAATGCCATGCGAAATGCAGCCCCGCCGCCTGCCCCAGACCGTTCAGCAGGAGCGAAAACCTTTTCAGCTCCGGAATCATTCCGCGCGCCGTCCCGTTCCCATATTTTTATCAATATGTTTGCCAAATACAGCATAATATATATAGTATTCCGCAAAAATCAAGTTATATTATGCTTGAAAACGAAAAGCGAGATCGGATAATGAAGACGGCGCCGCCGAAGGGTGCCGGAAGTTTTGGCAGGGGGACGCCGATGAAGGATTTTCAGGAAGCAGCTCGACAATTTCTGGAAAACGCCGGGGAGTTCCGCCTCGGTTTTCTGCGCAGCGAGGCGCGGAATCCGCTGACCATGGATCTCGACCGGGATTTCGCCTCCGGCAGCGACCGGGGAGTGAAGACGCTGCTTTCCTGCGACATGGCATTGCTCCCGCTGATCCGCCGGATTTCCGCCTCTCCGGAGTTCCGCCTGCTGGTCGAGTCGATCAGAAACTGTCTCGGGCGGGGCGGCAAAATCGTCTTTTCCGGCTGCGGCGCCGCCGGGCGCCTCGCCGTCCTGCTGGAAAGCGCCTGGCGCGAGACCTTCCCCGGCGACGAACGGCTCCTTTCGCTGCTGACCGGCGGCGATTTCGCGCTGGTCCGGTCGGTGGAGAACTTTGAAGATCACGAGATGTCCGGCGCGCTTCAGGTCCGCGAACTCGACCTCTCCTCCCGCGATCTGCTGATCGGGATCACCGCCACCGGGGAAACCACTTCCACGGTCGGCAGCGCCGCCGAAGCGGTCCGGCTGGGGGCGGAGGTTTTCATGCTGATCTGCGTCGATCCCGCCGAACCCGCCGCCCGGCTCGCCCGCTGCCGGAAGTTGTACGGCTCGCCTTCGGTCCACGTGCTTTCCATGCCGGTCGGAGCGATGGCGCTGACCGGCTCCACCCGGATGCAGTCCAGCACGGTCGAGCTGCTCTTCGCCGCCGCGGCGCTGGAACAGGCGGTCTTCGGGGAAAACCGGATGTTTTCCGCCTACGAGGAAATGCTGAACGGACTGTTTTCTCCCGCGGCGATTTCCGCGCTGGGGAAAGCGGTCGATTTCGAAAGCGGGATCTTCCGGCAGGGAGGTCTGATCGATTATCTGGCGGAGGATCTGCTGATCGACCTCATCAGCGACACCACGGAGCGGGCTCCCACCTTCATGACGCCTCCGTATCACTGCTCCGATGCGGCGGCGCCCGAACCATGGGCGATGGTGCGGCATCCGGGGGTCTCCACTCCGGAGGCATGGCGGATCTGCCTCGGCAGAGAGCCACGCTGCATCGACTGGCCTCCCGAAACGTACCGCGCCGCCGGGCTGGATGAACTGCTGGCAGGAGGATTGCCCCGGATATCCGAGCGGGAGCTGCTGAAAATCCAAATCGGCAACGAGGAGATCGCCGCCCGCCGGGATGCCTTCCGGGGGCGGATCGTTTCCGAACCCTCCGGAGTGACGCCCGCCTCGGGGATCCCCATTCCCGTTCCCGCCGCGCCGGTCCGCCTGCGGATGATCGAACATCTGCGGATGAAACTGGTCATGAATACGCTTTCCACCGGGACCATGGCGAAGCTCGGCAGGATCTCTTCCAACTACATGATCTATCTGGATATCTCCAACAAGAAGCTGGTGGACCGCGCCTGCCGGATCATCTCCGAACTCTGCGGCCTCTCCTACGAAGAGGCCTGTTTCGAACTCTTCCGCACTCTGTCGGATCTGCCGCCGGGGACCAGTCCGGTCGCCCGCACGCTGCAGCGCCTGCGGGGAAGTCGGCAGGCGTGAAGCCGCGGACCTCCGACGCTCAGACGGAGCATCGGAGGCTTCCCCCGGGAAACCTTCAGAGGCTCCCCGGCGAAATGAATTCATTTCGCCGGACCGCACAACAGACTCCGCGATCCCGAAAACGGGAAGGAGCGGATCACGATGCTCGAACTGATCAGCACGGAAAAACTCGATGCCGACGAACTCGTGATCTGGCGGGTGCGAACCGATACGCCGACCGAAGGATCCCGCCGGTTCCTCCGGGAGTTCGGTTCCGCGCCGGACGCCGCCGCTGAATTCCCAGACGCGATCGGCTTCGGTCAGCATCTCCCAAAGCGGCGGAGAACAGAGGGATCGCAGTTCTTACAAGTGCCGGACTGTTTTTCGGGAAATGGTCTTCACCATCGCGAAATACATCCGCCGGACATATGACTCACCTGTGGAACAATATCCGTGCCGGAACTTGAAAAACGGATAAACAATGCTATAGTAGCAGACTGTCGGGATTCCTGCGATTTTGATCTGATGGCGGAGCCCGTTTTTGCAGATGATCGACCAGACGCCATATACAGAAAAACAATTCCAACCGGCAGAGCCGAACGGGTAAACAGTACATGGGTGAGATACAAAATTCTTCATGCGGACCAGCTTCCGATACCATGTTGCTGACCTTGACGGCGGAGATATCGGAATTCGACCGGCTCAGGATCCGTCTGCAGGAATTCACCCGTGAACTGCCGGAAGAAATCGCCAAGCATCTGCTGATCGCGGCGGATGAAGTATTTACCAACATTGTCTCATATGCTTATTCCGACGCTGCAGGTCCGGTGGAAGTTTCCGCGGAACAGGACGGCAAGGTATTCCGCTTGATCTTTGCCGACGCCGGGAAACCGTTCGATCCGCTGAAGGCGGCGGATCCGGATATCAATTCCCCGCTGGAAGAACGCCAAATCGGCGGACTCGGCATTTTCGTGGTGAAAAAACTCATGGACAAGGTGGAATACCGCCGGGAAGACAACCGCAATATCCTCACCTTGACCAAACGCATATCACCAGAGGTGCCGCCATGCTGATAATCATTATCATGGCCGTGCTGACGGCCTTGGGGGCACTGGGCGCCGACCGGCTGAAATTTCTGAAAGACCGGTCGATCGCCCAGGGAATCTGGTTCGGAGCGCTGGCGGTCATCGCCAATACCGCCGGAACCGATGTGGCGGGGCTGAATATTCCGGTGGGACTGCGGGAAGCGCCGGTGATCACGGCAGGTTTCTTCTTCGGACCTGCCGCCGGATTGACGGCCGGCGTCATCGCCGCCGTGGAAAGGGCGCTTACGCCGCTGTGGGGCACCGGAACGCTTTACTGGCATACCAGCGCATTGATCACCCTGATCGTTGCCGCCTACAGTGCCGCGCTGAGCAAATGGGTCTTCGAAGGCAAGCGTCCGCCGGTGGTAACGGCGGCGGTAGCAGCGGCGTTCGGCGAGATCCTGCATTTTGCGCTGATTTTCGCTCTGAGATTCAACCATCAGGCTCAGGCGCTGGAAATCATCTATGCAGGAGGCATTGCCATGACCTCGGGAACCGCACTGGCGGCAGGATTATCCGCATTCGCCTGCGGTTCGTGGCGGGGCTGGCGGAACAATTTCTACTCCACACTGACGCTGGCCTTTGTCTGTTTCGGAGCCGCGTTCGGTACTATCACGGTCACTGCAGTGCAAAATGCCCGGAAGCAAACCGGCTCGGCGCTGAAGGATGCGGTCCGCAAACTGGAAAACGATTCCGATGCGCAGATCGGCTATATGCTCCATTGCAATGCGGTCGCCATTGCCGACAACATCCATACCACCCGCCGCCTGTCCATCGAAAAAATGCAGCAGTTCGCGGAAGATTACGATGTGGACGAATTGAATATTATCGACCGGGAAGGCAATATACTGGCGACCAACAACCGGAAAGTGCTTGAATACAACCGGCAGCGCCGCCGTCCCGGCCATCTGAAACTTTATTTCGAACTGCTGACCGGCCCCAGAAAATTTGTCAAGGAAAAGAAATTCCGGCTCAACCGTTCCGACAGGGGAACCTACACGAAATACATCGGCGTGCCGATGCCGGACGGCAAGGCGTTTCTCCAGCTGGGCTACACATGGAAGCGGTTTGAAGAACAGTTCGAATCCTTTTTCTTTCCGCTGCTGGCCGATGCGGGATTCGGCGAAACGGGATATTTCCTGATCACAGATGAAGCCGGACGGATCAAAGTGCCGGTCCGGGACTATCCCAAGGCAGTCGGTCGGACTTTGGCGGAACTGGGTTTCCGGCCATGCGATCTGGAAAAACCGCAGGGTGTCATGTTTTACGCACGGATCAGCGGGGCCTGGTGCCGATGCATCCGTTATGACGATATCGGCAAATGGCGGATCTACGCTGTCCAGCCGCTGGCGGAATATCATGCGCCTGCGGCACTGACCGTGATCGTCTCCGGTCTGATGCTGTTTGCCATGTGCATCCTCTTCCGGCTGCTGATCCTGAAGTTCCGTCGGGCGCAGAGCAAAATCGATGCCCTGCGCGCAGCCGAGGCCAGAAGGCAGGAAGAAGATCTGGCGCTTGCCCGCCGCATCCAGCTTTCCCAGCTGCAGGACGGCATTTTCGAAACCACTGCTTACCGGGTGAACGCAGTCATGACTCCGGCACGGGAAGTCGGGGGCGACTTCTATGATTATTTCGAACTGACCGACGGCAGGCTCGCAGTCGTTATCGCCGATGTCTCCGGCAAAGGGATCCCCGCGGCATTTTTCATGATGCGCGCCAAAGCCATCGTCAAATCCAGCATCTTCCGCAGCTTGTCGCCGGCGGAAGCGGCCGCCATAGCCAACCAGCGGCTGAATCACAATAACGACGCCTATATGTTCGTCACCGTCTGGATGGGGATTTTCGATCCGCAGTCCGGTGAACTGGAATATGTTTCCGCCGGACACAATCCCGCCATGATCAAGCGGGTGGACGGACCGGCGGAATGGCTGGAAACACCGCGGGCCATGGCGCTGGCGGCCTTCCCAAATGCCAGATATTCCGCCAGGTCGGTCAGACTGCAGCCGGGAGATACGCTGTTCCTCTATACCGACGGAGTCACCGAAGCGATGAACCCCGACGGACAGCTGTTCGGCGCCGGTCGGCTGATGTCCGCCATGACGCAATCGAAACCGCCGCTCATTCCGGCAATTGACGCCATGCTGAAAGAATACATGGCCGGCGCGGCCCAGGCAGATGATATAACCATGATAACTTTGGAGAATAAGAAAAAATGAATTGGATTGCAGAAAAACTGGCGGAACATTTGAAAGACAATCCCGATCATGCATTCCTCTACGATGAATCGACCTCCAAAGGACTGACCTACCGCCAGTTCGACGAACTCAGCGGCAAGGTCCGCGCCTTCCTGCAGAACAACGGAATCGGAAAAGAAGATTTCGTTCTGATCAACCTGCCGCGCGGGGTCCAGCCCCTGATCGCCGCGATGGGGATCTGGCGTGCCGGCGCCGCCTTCGCCCTGGTGGAGGATACCTACGCGCCGGAACGGATCGATTTCATCCGGCAGGATTGCGGCTGCAAGCTGGAGATCAATGCGCAAAACTGGGAAACGGTCATGAATACCCCGCCCGCCGAAGGATTTGTCATAGCCGACGATCACGATGCGGCCTACGCTATCTATACCTCCGGAACCACCGGCAATCCCAAGGGGGTGCTCCATGAATACGGCAACCTCCGCGAAGCTGCCGAATCGCTTACTTATCAGGGCGGCGAACTGTGCGTTCCCGATGAACGTTTCGCCCTGGCCGCGCCCCTGAATTTCGTCGCCTCGGTCATGGTCTTCGTCAAGGTGCTCGACCTCGCCAGACCCAAGATGTACATTCTGTCCTATGCCACGGTGAAAAATCCGCTGAAACTCGGATTCTTCTTGCTGGAAAAACAAATTTCCTGCACATTCCTGACCCCGTCGTATGTCCGTGCCATCGGTTCCAAGACCGGCCCGTTTCTGAAACGGCTGTTCGTCGGCGCCGAACCCGCCAACGGCATCAGTCCCGGAAAACTGGAGGTCAACAACTGCTATGCCATGAGCGAAAGCGGTTTTGCCGCAGGCATCTTCCGCATCGACCGCAGTTACGACACCTGCCCCATCGGCGCGCCTCAATTCGACAAGAAGATCTATCTGCTGGGCGAGGACGGCAAGGAAGTTCCCGACGGTGAGATCGGCGAATTCTGCTTCGACAATCCGTTCGTCCGCGGATATATCAACCTCCCCGAAGAAACCGCCCGCGCTTTCCGGAACGGGATCTACCACTCCGGCGACCTGGCGAAAAAACTCCCTGACGGCAATTATGTCCTGCTCGGACGCAACACCGACATGGTCAAGATCAACGGCAACCGCGTGGAACCCGCCGAGGTCGAAGCCGCCGTGAAACAGGTATTGAATCTGGACTGGTGCGCCGTGCGCGGTTTCGAAGATGACGAACAGGCTTTCCTCGCCGCCTACTACACGGCGGACATCCCCAAGCCCGATCCGGTCAAGACCCGCGAAGCGCTCTCCCGGCGTCTCCCCTACTACATGCTGCCGCAGTATTTCATCAAAATCGACACCGTGCCGCTCAAAGCGACCGGGAAACTCGACCGCAAAGCGCTCCCCAAGCCCGATACTTCCGATTACATCAGCGACTACGTGGCGCCGACCAATTCGACCGAAGAGAAGCTCTGCAAAACCATGGCGCAGGCGCTCAAGCTCAAACGCATCGGTATCAAGGACGACTTCTACGAACTCGGCGGCGATTCCCTCAGCGCCATGGAAATGATCGTCTCCTCCGGGCTGAAAGGTCTGAACGCATCCGACATCTATCGCGGCAGAACGCCGGAAAAGATCGCCGCGATCTACCTGGCGAGCCATGCCCGCAACGACAGCGAAAACTTCGCCGAACAGAACGAAAAAGCAAAACGGATCCCCCACCGGCTTACCGCCGAGCAGAATTTCATGGTCGATTACCAGCTTTACACCCCGATCTCGACCATGTACAATCTCTTCGCCATGATCAAGGTCGACAAAGCACTTTTCGAGGCGGAACTGCTGGCTGCCGCCGTGAACAAGGTGCTGAAACATCACTCGGTTTTCGGAACCGTTTTCAGCTTCAATGCCGACGGTGACATCGTCCAATCCTATCATCCCGAACTGACCGAGGAGGTCCGCATTGAAAAAATCAGCGAATTCGATCTCAAACTGGTCAAAGACGACCTGGTCAAACCATACAAGATCATCGGGTCAAAACTCTACCGCTGCCGCCTCTTCGAAACCGAAAAGGCGCTCTACCTGTTCTTCGACGTGCACCATACCATTTTCGACGGAACTTCGTTCAAGGTGCTGGTCAGCAACATCATCAACGTCTGCATGGGAGCCGAACCCGAACCCGATTACTACTATCTGATCCTCCACCACCGGGAAGAGCTGGAACTGACCCCGTTCTATGAGGAATCCCGGCTGTATTTCGAATCCCGTTACAGCGAAAAGGAACGGGTGAGCCGGCTCAAAACCGATCACGAATCCCGCGACAACGCCGTGACCGGTCTGACCCGCGATCTCGGCGTGATCCAGGACAACCTCAAACTGGCGGAAAAATCGCTCAACATCTCCCGGAACGAATTCGTGATCACCGCTTTCGCGCTGGCTTTCGCCCTGCAGGAAAACGCATCCGACATCAAATTCGCCTGGATCTACAACGGCCGGGAGGATGTGGAGTCCATGTCCACCTGCGGATTACTGTTCCGCGCCCTGCCCGCCGCGCTCTCCGTCACCGATGAAATGGACATCCGCGACATTTGCGCCGCGGTCACCGCCGAGGTCGCCGGTGCCATTGAACATTGCTGCTATCCCTATATCAACAAGACTTCCAACGTGGTCACCGACGACATGCCGTATATTCTTTATCAAAGCGACATCCGCGATGCCGGCCAAGAGGGATTGGCATTCGAACAGATCGATATCCGGCAGAACCATGCCGCCTCGCAGTCGATCATGGATGTGGAAGTCCTCGATGGAAAATCCGGACTGGAGCTTTCGATCCACTAC
>Ga0310690_10001214_pt1 | contig 47152 bp, 80 predicted proteins | sample AusTroGonzalo_MG_2_FD_207661 | JGI IMG/M metagenome (GOLD analysis project Ga0310690, IMG submission 207661) | Bovine rumen microbial communities from tropical cattle in Woodstock, Queensland, Australia - Gonzalo_04 (v2) (version 2) | ecosystem: Host-associated > Mammals > Digestive system >... | reverse complement strand
ACCGCTTTGACCTCATAGCAAAATATAAACAAGATTTACTTGATAGCACAAATATCGAAACAAGCCCAGATGAAATGGCGGTAATTGATAATATCTTGTTTCGCTTTTGGTAGATGGGATGGCTTTTGCCAACACCACGCACCAACGCAGACCACATAAAAGCAATGACGGATGAAGAGCTGGCAATATTTCTTAAATCAGGTTGTAGAGCAATCATAACAAAATCTTATGTATGTGATTATTATACAGAATGGGCAGATACGGATTGTAATAAATGTTGGCTTGATTGGTTAAATCAGGAGATACAAGAATGACAGAGTATATAGATAAAGAAGTAGCTATAAATGATTTAATAGATAATTTTATATTTCATAGTTATGTAGGAGAAGCAGCAAAAAAGGTTATTGATAAGATTCCTGTCGCTGATGTGCGCCCTAATATATGTGCCAAGTGGGAAATAAACTGTGATGGTTGGTATCCATATTGTTCTAATTGTAAACAAGAGCCACAAGGCCGAATAATGACAAATTTTTGCCCCAATTGTGGAGCAGATATGAGGAGAAGCAATAATGATAATACTGATTAAAAATATAGAGATGCCAAAAAATTGTTTTGAATGCTTTTGTCATGAGTAGATTAAAGCAGGCATTGACCATCCTACTTTTGATTATTGTGTGTTAGAAAATTGGAGACAATCACGTACCCCTCTTACTATGACACCTGCAGAAGCAATGGAAGGTATCGCTGATTTCTGTTCTCTTATTGAACTTCCACCTCACGGACGATTAATAGATGTAAATACAGCAATAATGTTATTACAAGATTATTATAATCGTGAAAAAGATATACTTAAACAACACGCGATTGGTGAATGTATTATGATTATAAAGGATGATGTTCCCACGGTCATAGAAGCAGAGGGGGGCGAGTGATGGCAGAGATTAAAATTCCTATAAAAATAGATGGTTTTCAGTGTGTTGAGGAAATGGTACAAACTGTTCTGAACTACACATACAAAGGAAGAACACTTAAAGAATGGGCTGATAGCATTTCAGAACCGCAAACTAACGCCGATTGCATCAGAGCTATGACGGATAAGGAGCTAGCAGAGTATCTTTGTCGTGTTGAAAATGCTGATTCATATGTGTTTGATTGGCTATACTGGCTAAAACAGGAGGTATAGGGATGATAGAATACATAAATCGTGAGCAAGCATTGTATGAACTGTGCAATAACTCTATTCCTGTATTTGATGAAGATGGGCATATGTCATTCGTGTGTGATTACATTACTGTATTAAATAATATTCCTGTTGCTGATGTGGTTGAAGCAGTACATTGCAAGGATTGTAAATGGCATGAAATAATGGGAGAATATAAATAAATGTATAATTTAATTGATTGGCTTTCTTTTTTTCTTGGTTTAGGCGCAGGAATTTTATTAAGTTCAATAATTCTTTCTATAATAATTAATATTCCTTCACGCCATTAGCGAGGAAAGTAAATAATGATTTATTTAATACCTTGTGAATATTGTAATACTAATCAATATATAAAAATAAATAAAATAGTTGTTTCACACATAAAATCATTTCAATGTAGATGCGATAAATGTGGTAATCAAAGCGCTCCTCATCCTAATAAAAAAGAAGCAATAAAAATTTGGAATACAAAAGATCATGTGCTTATTAATCCTGACGGAGCAGGGGGAATGTGGGAATATTGTGAAACAGAATATTAAGAAGGTATAAGGATGGACGAGATAACTCTTTTGGTAGAAAATTTTATGCGACTTGCCTCCGTTGGGGGGGTTAAATATAGTGAAACTCAAAGAAGTTTATCTACGAAGCTTTCCCAACCGAAAATGACCAATTGCAAGAACTGCGGCGCACCGCTACACGGCAACCACTGTGAATACTGCGGAACGGAGTATTAGGAGGTGCAGGAATGACAGAATATATTGAAAAAGATGTGGTAATAAATGATATTGGTGAATTATTCACGATTTGCTATGAAACGCTCCCTAATGAATATGGACACCATTTTATCGTTGAGGAAGAATTACAAACTCATTTGAATTTTGTAAGAAATCTCCCCACCGCTGATGTAAAGCCTGTGATACGGGGAAAGTGGATAAATACCTATATACAAGGTGTTCACCATTACCGATGTACGAATTGCGGAGAATACATTGAGGCTATTTGGATGGCAAACTTTGACTACAACTTCTGCCCTAACTGCGGAGCGGATATGCGGAGAGGGGAAAATGCATAATGCAGATAATTGAAACTTGTCCGAAGTGTGGGGCTGATTTAGAATGTTCAGTTATTGCGACAAACCCGCCTATTCCAATAAGAAGTTGCCGAAGGTGCGGGTGGCATTGGGAAGGTAAGCTTCAATGGGATCAGATGATTATTCGTGTACCGTTTGTACCGCCGGAGGAGGGCTGACAATGACCGCAGATGAAATTGCCTATGATGAACTATGTATAGGCTGTATAGATGAAAAAAGATGCCACGATAATCCAGTAGATTGCTGCGACCGCTATATAGCGCGGGTAGAAGAATTGGAGGATAAAGAATGAGCCTATTTATTAAGGGTATGGAACTGCCGAAATCCGGAGAAAAAATTATTATTTTGACTTCAAGTGGGTATATAGAAGATGTGTCCGGCCAAGTTATTGAAGGGGCTGAAGCTGTTTCTATCCCCACACCCCACGGGAGGCTGATAGATGAAAAATGTATAAAAGAATACATAACAGACACCACAAAAGGCTTTGAAGAAATGAATAGAAATGATTTGCAAAATTATAGTTTAATTGCCGGTTTGCGTACGGTTGAGGTAATGATTGAGCATGCTCCTACGATTATAGAAGCGGAGGAATAAAAGTGTCAATAAAAGCGTTAGAATTAATTGTTATAGGTTTTGCTGCTATTATGAATTTTATAGCAAGCATTGTTATTTTTGTAGATGTTATTAGAAAAGAAGTTGATAAAGAATGGTTAATACCTAGTTTTTTATTTTTTGGTAGTGCTATATGTTGGATTATAGCTTTAACATATTATTTATAAAAAAGGATTAAAAAATGAAAATATTTAATAAAAAAAAGAAAGAACCTATTTGTTAGTCTTGTCAAAATTTAATGTGGTATAATAAACATTATTATAAATGTGCGATATTTCACATTTGGGGAGATAAAGAAGATTGTCCTATTTGGTGTAAAGATTATAAAAAAAGAGAAAAAAGCGATGAAAACAAAGAAAATGAATCTTAATTTGTCAATAGAAGTTAATGAAGAAATGTTTTCTAATATGTGCTAGAATACATTAGAAAATCTTCCAGAAGAAAAACTTCAAGAAATTTTACTTAAAGCAATAGAAATTGCGTTAATTGAAGATAAAACAAATTCAACAAAATGGTCTAAGGATATTTTAGTAGGAGAAAATTATCATCCTACTGCTTTTACTAATAAACTTTTAGCGCAAGCAAATTTTGAAAAATATTTTGAATCTATTGGAGAAGAAATATCTAATTTTATAATTAAAAATTATAGAGAAATCATTATTGATGCTATTGCTTCTGCTTTCGTTAATATGTTATTTACTACTAATAATAAATATAATTTTGAATATCAATTAATAGATACTATAAAACATAGGTATAAATTATATGAAACTTAAAGATATACTTCCACCAACTCCGCTTAAACAAATAATGGTTAGAACTAATGACCCTCTTAATAAAAACTATGATGGTATTCTTTTTGGATATGTTAGTTGGGATGGAGAAAAACTTATTAGTTTAGATGGTGATAATTATTATTTAGAAGAAGAAATTACTCGTTGGACCTGGGAAGATGATGGAAGTTTAACCTATTGGATTCATAGTGATTGGGAAATGGAAAAAGGAGTTATTTTTAGAAATGAAAAATATTAATTGTTAGTTTAATGGAGAAGAATTAGGATATATTTTAGATGGACTTCGTTTATGCGAAAGTTCATTTATTGTACCAGAAACATTAAAAAAAATAAAAGCAGTAGAAATTAAAGTTGCTACTTATTATACAGAAGCAAAGAAAGAAGAAATTAATGCATAAATATCTTAGTGAAATTATGAGAAATAAACCCTGTTTTTTAGAATTTCCCAAGGAATGGAAATTCTGGAAACAACGATGGCAATATGGATTTGACCAACGAGAAACCTATGCGCTTAATGATACTTTTTATTGCTGGCTTTATGAGCGACTTAGAATGTATGTTGATACAGCTGGTAAAATTATTGACCTTGAATATCATAGGTTTATTTGGAAGGGAAAAGGATATACTCAACTTGACTTAATAAAAGAACTTTTAACCCGTCTTGAATTTTATTTTAAATCTAGTGAAGATTGTATTCTATTAAACGAAGAAGAAGAAAAGATTATACTGGAAATAGGCGAGATTTGGGCACTTCTTCTTCCCGCTATGTGGTGGTAATAAAAGGAGAAACCATATTATATATGTTTTTCATAATGATTTTAAACTCTATTCAATTTTGGATGATATGTGATATTATGTTATAATATCACATATTTTTTTATTATTTGAATTTTTATAAAAATTATGATATAATATTTATATAAGGTATAAGAGGAGGGTTTTTCATATGACAAAAGAACAGGCAATTATTGAAATTCTTAAAAAAGATTATTGTTTAACTGGATTTCAAATTAAAGGTTTTGTTTATCGTAATTATAATATAAAAATTTCTCCTCAGTTTGCGGCGACAGCTCTCCGTCCGCTTATAGCTGACGGCCTTATAAATAAATTTCCTGATCCCTCCTCTGGCAAGATGGTATATTGGATTACAGACAAGGGAAAGAAGGTTTTATAATGAATTATCATAATAGAGAATGGATTATGTATAATGTTTATAAACATTATGTAGAAGCAAAACGAATAATTCCAAGAGAATCCATTATTGGTATTTTTCTTCAAGGCTCACAAAATTACGGATTAGATTATCAAAACTCTGATGTAGATACTAAATGTATTATAACACCTACTTTTAGAGAAATTGCCTTAAATAAAAAGCCTCATAGTTATACTCATATTTTAGAAAATGATGAACATATTGATATAAAAGATATTCGCTTATATATTCAAACATTTAGAAAACAGAATCTTAATTTTCTTGAAATCTTATTTACTGACTATTGTTGGTTTCCAAATACAGAATATATTACTCAATGGAATAGATTAGTAGAAAATAGAGAAAGAATTGCTCGTTTTGATAAAATTCGTAGCATTAAATCTATGATGGGTATTGCTTCTGAAAAATATTTCGCTATGGAACATCATTATCCTTCTCGTATGGAATGGATTGAAAAATATGGCTATGATCCAAAACAACTTCATCATTTGCTTCGAGTAGGAGAATATCTTAATAGATATATTACCGGTGAGCCATATAGTGATTGTCTTATTTCTAAACAAGCAGAATATCTTAAAAAGGTAAAACAAGGTTTTTATTCTCTGGAAGAAGCACGTAAAATTGCTGATGAAACTTATAAACATATTCATACAAAATGTGATGAGTATTGTGAAAAACATAAAGATGAACCAATAGATAAAGAAATGGATGAATTGTTAGACGATGTATCTTATGAAATTATGAAAATTAGTGTTAAAAGGGAAATATAAGATACGAAAGGAAGTATTTTATTTTGGATAAAACTATTAATCCAGATCAATGGACTTTAAAATATCTCTTTCGTAATTACCACGATGAAAGACGCGCTTTAAAGACAGAAAATCGTAAAGATCATATTAATTTTTCTACTATGTATGATCTACAAGAAAAATTAGAAGATAAATATATCCAAATGACAAGATTAGTTTTTACTAAAAGTAATTTGTCATTTGGAGAGCTTATGACAATCGAAACTTTTATCCAGTGCCAAAAAAACGGCAGTTTTATTTCATATGATGGTTTAGGGTATTACCTTGATTGGGAAGGTAATGAACTAGGTGATATTAATTGGAACAATTATAATAAGTATCCAGAAAGCACAGTGTTTGTTGCCTGGTATAATAAATAAGAAGGAACAAGAATGATTACTCGATGGCTCTTGATGGAAGAAAAAAATTTGTTTTCTAATAAATATTGAGTTAAAGGAGATGGTTGTAATGATTAACAGATGGTTAATTACAGGCGACACTCACGGAGAATTTTCTAGATTTAAAAACTATGAAGAAGAAATAAAACACGATCCAAATACAGCAATAATTATCCTCGGTGATGTTGCTTTGAATTGGACACTAAATGAACAAGATGCTCACGTAAAAGATTTTTTAAATAAGCACTATGATTTCATAATCTATTGCGTTCGAGGCAATCACGAAGCCAGGCCACAAAATGTTCCTGGAATGAAGCTTATTTATGATGAAAATGTTCAAGGTGAAGTATATATTCAAGATGAGTGGCCTAAAATTAGATATTTTAAAGACTTTGGCATATATATAATTAATGGTTTTAAAGTCGCAGTAATTGGTGGAGCATATTCTGTTGATAAATGGTATCGTCTTGAAATGAATTATATTTGGTATGAAGATGAATTGCTTACTACCGATGAAATGTTAGAATGCACTAGGGAATTTTCTAATGAAGAAGTTGATTTTGTATTCACTCATACCTGTCCTATTTGTTGGGAGCCTACTGATTTATTTATGAGAGCAATAGATCAAAGCACAGTAGATAAGTCTATGGAATTGTTTTTAGAAGAAATTGCTAAATGTTTTAAATGGAAAATTTGGCTATTTGGTCATTTTCACCACGACAGATTAGAGCGTCCAGGAGTAGAGCAATTTTATAGAGCGACAGAAAATATTCGCAGTATCTGGAATCGTTGGTATAATTACTGGCGCGATGGTAAATTTGACTGGTGGGTAGTAAAATCTCCTATGTTTTATATGGAAGATGAACTATTAAAAGAAAGAGATGAAAAATGGAATGATTCTTTGGATTGATGACCTGCGGCAGCCACCCTATGGCAACTATTACTGGGCTAAAAGTGTCAATGAAGCGAAAACCGCAATCACTCAAATACAATTTGAATATATAGATATAGACCACGATGCTGGCGATTATTCTTCTGATGGTGGAGATTATATTAGACTATTGGATTGGATGGAAGAAAATTTAATTTATCTTCCTATCCACATCCATAGTATGAACGTAGTTGGATGCCAAAATATGCGACGCATTATAGAACGAAATCACTGGAAAGAAATTTTTTAAAGGAGTGATAAAAATGGCAGAGAGAGCATTAGCGCATATTGAAGAAATTGTTGATATTCAGCCTATTCCCGACGCAGATAAAATTGAGGTCGCTACTATTCTCGGTTGGAAAGTTGTAATTGCCAAGGCTGACAACTTTCACATCGGAGATAAGGTAGTATATATTGAAATCGATTCAAAAGTTCCTGATCGCCCTGAATTTGAATTTTTGCGCGAGCGCAAGTTTAGAGTAAGAACTATTCGTTTGCGCGGACAGTATTCTCAGGGATTGATTATGCCTATGTCTATCTTAAAAGGTAAGGATTATCCTATTGGAACTGATGTATCTAAGGAATTAGGTATTACTTATTATATCCCCGAAGATAATATCCGTAAAGCCAATAGACCCAAGTCTTTAAAGTATCAGTCTATGTGCGCTCGTCATAAAAATTTGTTCAAGCGACAGCCTTTCCGCTGGTTAATGAAGAGAACCTGGGGCAAAGAGTTTTTATTCTTTTTCTTCGGTAAGAAGAAGGATAAGCCTAAATATTTTCCTACCAAATTCGCATTTGTTCATAAGACTGACGAAACGCGCATCGAAGCGCTTCCTTGGTTGCTTGGCTATGAAAAACCGCTTGTTATTACCGAAAAGCTCGATGGGACCAGCTCAACTTACATCCTTGAACGGCACGGTCGCAAGTTTGAGTTCTGGGTTCTTTCTCGTAATGTACGTCAGTTTAATGAAGATCAGAACTGTTATCACGAATACAATATCTATTGGGCAATGGCTCATAAGTATAATATTGAAAATCATTTGAAGCAGTATCTTCTGGATAATCCTGATTTGGATTATGTATGTATTCAGGGTGAAAGTGTTGGTTCTGTTCAGGGCAATCCTCTGAAACTCCAAGAAGACGATCTTTATATCTTTAATTTCATTCGTAGTGATATTGGGCGTATTAGTTCTGTTAATGGTAAGGAAATCGTTGAAGCCTGGGGAATGAAGTGGGTTCCTATTCTTGATACTAATTTTATAATGCCTTCTGATATGGAAGAATTCAAGCAGATGGCAACCGCAAAATCTGTGGTAAATCCAAAGGTTCTGCGCGAAGGAATTGTTTTACGCGATCCTACTTGTGATTTGTCTTTTAAGAATGTTTCAAGAGAATTTTTAATGAAACATCAAGATGATTTCGAGAAGGGAGAATAATATGCTTTGTCCTTTTAGAAAAACAATAACTTATATGGCTGGCGAACCAATACAATCTTGGAATACTGTTTCTTCTCGCGCAGAATATACAAAAGAAGATTTCCTTGAATGTAAAGAAGACGAATGTGCTTTATGGAATGGAGCAATTCATCGCTGTTGTCTTTATAATTTGAAAAATTTGGCTAGAATGATTTAAAATATGATATTATAGAATAAAGCCTTTTAGAAATAAAAGGCTTTATTTGATTTTTTATAAAAATTATTGTATAATTATTATAGATAGAAAATAAAGGAATAATATCTATGAGCGTATATGCATTAGCCGATCTCCACGGTCAGAAACAACTGTGGGAAAATATAAAAAAATATTTAAAACCAAATGATATTTTATATTTTCTTGGAGATGCTATTGACCGAGGCCCTGATGGTTATGAAATAATGAAAGAGTTATTATTAGACCATCGAGTAATTTATATTAAAGGCAATCACGAACAAATGATGGAGAATGCTTTAAAAGAAATTAAGCGTTATGGTGGAGAATGGTTTGGTAAAGCATTAGAGTTATGGGAGCATAATGGTTGTTATCCTACTATTGAAGCTTGGGAAGCCGATGGTAGTATGTATGATTGGATTTATGTTTTAAAAGAATTGCCTTATTATAAAACTTATATAAATAAAGAAGGAAGAACAATACAACTCTCTCACGCTGGATGGACACCAGGAGATTTCATTCCAACAAATGATATGTTTCTTTGGGATAGAGGGCATTTTTTTGATAAAATTCCAGAAGAATATATAGAAGATGGTTGGATAATGATTCACGGTCATACACCTAATTTAATTCTTATGAAAGAATTAGGAAAAGATAATTACGAAGAAAAAAATGGAATTGTTATGTATGCGGATGGAGCAAAAATTGATATTGATTGTGGTTGCTTTTTTACAAATCAAATTTCTCTTTTAAACTTGGATACTTTTAAAACTATATTATTTAAACAAGAAGGAGATGCGTAAAATGGTTAAGTATGAAGAACATCAATTTTATTGTCTTTTGTGTGGCCGGCCAGGAATTCCATTGCGCCGGAAAACTGGATTTAAACACGAAGCCTTTCACCGCAAAAAGTTGTATTGTCCATTTTGTAAAAAAGAAGTTAATCATATAGAGATAAAAAGTTTTAGTGAAAGAGAAGAGTTTTTAGAAAATTTTAAGAATGGGGTGTATAAAGATGAAGCGGAAGAATCTTATACTATTTGCGGGAATTCCAGCGTCGGGTAAAAGTTTCTGGGCAAAACATAATCTCACCAACAATGATTTGTATGTTTCAAGAGACGAAGTAAGATTTTCTATTGTAAAAGAAGATGAAGAATATTTTTCTCACGAAACTAAAGTTTTTAATTATTTCGTTTCAGAAATTCAAAAGGGCTTATATAGTGGAAAAACTGTTTATGCAGATGCCACTCATATAAATTGGACTTCCCGCAATAAGCTTTTGAAAAATCTTAATTTAAAAGATGTAAATGTAAGCATTTATGTTTTTAAAACTCCATTAAATGTTTGTTTAGAACGAAACGAAGAAAGAACTGGTAGAGCGAAGGTTCCAAGAGAAGTAATTATTCGTATGTCTCGCCAGTTTGTAATGCCTGAAAAAGATCCTTATGACTATAAGGAAATTAAATATATTTATCCTGATAATACCAATATTTAGGAAGAAGTAATAAAAACATTGCTTCAATTTAAAAAGGAGAAAATCAATGATATGGATAACTGCGGATTGGCATTTTAATCACAATAAAGAATTTATTTATAAAGCTCGTGGTTTTAATAGCGTAGAAGAAATGAATGAAACTATCATTTCTCGTTATAATGCACTTGTGCGGCCTGACGATGATGTGTATGTTCTGGGTGATTTGATGCTTGGACCTGCGACCGCAGGTATAGATTGTATTAAGCGCTTTAATGGAAAACTTCACGTTGTTAGAGGAAATCACGACACTGATGCCCGTATTCTTATTTATGAATGTCTTTCTAATATAGTTGAAATCCAAAATGCTATATATATAAAATATAAAAAGCATCATTTTTATCTTTCTCATTATCCTACTTTAACTGGAAATCTTGAAAAAGAAGCTTTGACTCAAATGACTTTAAATCTTTATGGTCATACTCATCAGAAAACTGATTTTTTTGAAGATAGACCTTATATGTTTCACGTAGGGGTTGATTCTAATAATTGTGCTCCTATTTCACTGGATGATATAATTGTTAAAATGCATCTTCAAGTAGAAGATTGTAAAAACTATTTATAATGGAAAGGAATAAAAACTAATGAAAAGAAAGCCAGCATTTAGCTGGGATCCAGAAACTGGATCAGCCCTCTGTATTCTTTATGACAGAAATAATCTTTATTATGGCACAGCTCAATGCGCCGACCAAGACAAAGATATGATGAGTGAAAAGACTGGATGTGAAATTGCTTATCATCGCGCTATGATTTCCGCGCTCCGTTCTCATAGAGATGAACTTCAAGCGCAATATCAGGGACTTCATAATTATTATTATAGTATGAATAATAGTAAATATTTTGACCCAGAAAGTTATCCAATTCGTCGTCTTAAAGACCATTTGGAAATGATTAAAAATGATATTTCTGTAATTAAAGATGAAATAAAAAAAGAACAGAATTTTTTAAATCTTTATATTACTGATAAAGATAATTTTTATAAAAAGATTAGAAGTAATAGAAAGGTCAATTTAGATAAATAATATCATCCCAATTTTCATATATAAGTGATTAATGAATGGAAGGGTGATACTTATTACTACTATTTTATTAATATTTCTTGCCGGATATGCTTTTGGTGTTTGGGGAGCTTAGTTCATTGATAACATTTTTACGACTATTACAATATGGTTTTAGATGATTCAAGGAAAAATGGCTGTAAAAATTACCGAAGATTCAGTAAAAGCAGAAAAGATAAAGAAAGAATTAGGAGAAGGATATTCTGCTAATAAGGTAATAGGTTTTTCAATTCCAGACCCAGACTTAGAAGAAGAAGATGAGGATGAAGAATACGATGATTAAAATATATGACACAAGTAGTCTGTTATTAATGGATGATATTTCTTTATTTGATAAAAATTCTTTAATTGTAATTACTTCTATTACATTAAAAGAATTAGAGCGAATAAAAACATCTGTAAATAAAGATGCTAATGTTAAATATTCAGCTCGTCAATTACTTCGTTTATTAGATGAAAATCCAGAAGCATATACTTGTTGTATTTATAAACCAAGTATGAACAAATGGATTGAAGCATATGGTTTAGAAATAACAGATGATACAAAACTTTTAGCCACAGCGTGTGATTATATAAAATCTTTGGGATGTCAATTAGAAGATTTAGAATTTTATACTAATGATTTGGCATTAAAGAAAATAGCAACTATTTTTTTTGGTGCATTACAAGTTAAAAGTGTTAAAATAGAAGAAGATAAATATACTGGTTATAAAGAATTTTATTTCAGCGATGAAGAAATAGCAGATTTTTATTCTAATCCATAGAAATATGGAAAAGAATTACAAATTAATTAGTATGTAAATCTTTTTGAAAAAGAAACATTAAAACGAATAGATACTTTATGCTGGACAGAAAATGGTTTTAGACCATTAAAGTATAAAAGTTTTTCTTCTAAAACATTAGGAGAAATAAAACCTTATAGAGATGATATTTATCAAGCGATGGTTGCTGATAGTTTATTAAATAATAAAATAACTATGATAAAAGGACCTGCCGGCGCAGGAAAAAGTCATTTATCAATGGGATATTTATTTTCTCTTTTAGAAAGAGAAAAAATAGATAAAATTATTATCTTTTGTAATACAGTCGCAACTAAAAACGCAGCCCGACTTGGCTTTTATCCTGGATCAAAAGATGAAAAACTTTTAGATTCACAAATAGGAAACTTTTTAATTAGTAAATTAGGAAGTAAATTATATGTTGAATAGTTAATTGATTCAGAAAAACTTGTTTTATTACCTATGAGTGATATTCGTGGTTATGATACTTATGGAATGAATGCAGGAATATATATTACAGAAGCATAGAATTTAGATATAGAACTTTTAAAATTAGCTCTCCAAAGAGTGGGTGAAGATTCTATTGTAATTCTTGATGGTGATATAAAAAGTCAAGTTGATTTAGTGAATTATGAGGGAATAAATAATGGTATGCGTAGAGCATCATAGGTTTTTAGGGGTGAAAAAATTTATGGTGAAGTTGAATTAAAAAGAATTCATAGAAGTTAGATTGCGGAAATAGCAAACAAGATGTAAAATACTCCATAGAACTATCTATGGAGTATTTTTTATAAAAGAAAGGAGAGATAAGAATGGAAGAAAAGAAAACAAAAGAATTTAGTAAAAAATTATTAATACAAGAATCTGCTTTAATTTGGGTTATGACCTTATGCTTTATTGCGTTAGCGGGTTTTTGTATTGTTAAAGATTATGTAGGTTCATTACCCTGGCTTACTGCTATGGTAAGTTTTCCTTGGGCAGCCTACGGAGTAAGTTAGTGCTTTTATTATAATAAATCAAAAGCAGAGAATACAAAAGATGGAATTAAATATGAATCAGTAATGACAAATTTATTAGAATCATATAAACAATCAGAAGAAACAATTGAAAGTAATAATAATAATTAGGAAAAGACTTTAAATAATAATGATATAAATAATTTTAATAATAGTATATAAAAAATGGATATTTAAGGCTTAGAATAATTATTTTATTATTCTAAGCCTTATTTTTTTTTATTGATATTTATAAAAAAATATTGTATAATATAATTAAGAATGGAAATAAATATTTTTTTCAATTTCTATTATTATTATACTAAAAACTTTATTAAAAGTCAAATATAATGGAGGAAAAATGGGTATTAAATTTAATCATATTAAACAAATAAATACAAAAGATTTTGTTTTAACACATTATAAAGTTAAAAGTGATGAATTTATAATAATTTATTATCCTTATAAAAAATATACTTATGATTAGATGGAATTAGTGCTTAATTTATTTAAAGATATGCTTCCAGATAATACAAATTTTATTTTTCTTCCAGATGATATTAAGGTGGAATTGACAGATGAATATACTTTTCACTGATGGAGCCTGTTCAAAAAACCCAGGTCCAGGAGGCTTCGGAGTTGTAGTATTAGATGAAAATGAATAGTTAATTACAACTCACGCTGAATATTGTGATTAGACAACTAACAATAGAGAAGAACTAAAAGCAATTTTATGGGCGTTCTTACGATACGGGGTACCTGCGGCCGCAGGTGCCACTCCTCCTATCGTTTACAGTGATAGTGCGTATTGTGTAAATACCTTAACCTCTTGGATGTTTGCTTGGGAAAAACGAGGCTGGCTCAAATCTGATAATCAAACACCGGAAAATTTAGATTTAATAAAACCTTTTTTTGAATATTGGAATAAAGGTTATAGAATAAATTTATAGAAGGTAAAAGGTCATAACGGAAACAAATGGAATGAATATGCAGATGGATTAGCCACTGGAAAAATAAAAATTTGATTTATATATAAATATATGTTATAATAAATATAGAAAAAGATTTGGGAGTTAAAATATGGTAGTAGATAAAACGCTATATACAGAAGAGAGTATTGAATCACTCTCGCCATTGGAATTTACACGACTGCGTCCAGGCGTGTATGCCGGAGACACTACTTATTCTACTCAATTACTTGTTGAAATCTTCTCTAATGCGGTTGATGAATATCGTTTAGGACACGGTACAAAAATTGAAGTTGCAATAGACGGAAAAAGGTGTCGTGTAAGAGATTATGGTCAAGGTTTTATTCCTAATAGTTATAGAGATGATGGAAAAACAATTCTTGAAGCAGCGTTTAGTGTTCTCAATACTTCTGGTAAATATAGAGAAGATGGAACCTATGAAGGGACTTCATTAGGTTCTTTTGGTATAGGTTCAAAGATTACAAACTTTCTCTCTCATTGGTTAGCCGTTCAAACTAATCGAAATGGAGAATTTGAACTTATTAATTTTGTTGAAGGTCAATTTAATACAAGAACTAGTGGTAAAATTAATGGGCCAGCTGGTACTTGCGTAGAATGGGAACCATCAGAAGAATTTTTTACCCATCCAGAAGTAAATGTTAATGAATTAAAAACATTATTTAATACAATAGCTTGTTTATGTCCTGGTTTAACTATTGAATTAGATAATAATGGTGAAAAAACTAAATATTTTTCTACTAATGGATTAAATGATTTAGTTGATGAAGCGGTTAAAAATAAGGAATTAATTAATCATCGTTTCAATTTGAAATTTGAAAATGGTAAAAATAAAATTGATATGGTGATGACATATACATCAAATTATTCTATGACAATAGTTCCTTATGTAAATACAGGTCTTACCTCTGTTGGTCCTCATATCACACAGATTAAAGCACTTCTTACAAGAGAGTTTAATAAATTCTTCAAAGATAAGAAATGGCTTAAAGAAGGAGAAGATAATCTTTCTGGTGAAGATATCCAAGAGGGATTATATATTGTATTTAATATAACTGCGCCAAATGTAGCATATGATGCTCAGGTCAAAACTCGCATTACAAAAATTGAAATGAGTCCATATACTATGGCAATTGCGGAAGAGCTACGAGTATGGTTCCTTGCTAATGAAAAAGAAATTAAAGCAATTGCGGATAAAGCAAAAATGGCTAAAAAAGCCAGAGAAGCCGCCGCAAAAGCAAGAGACTCAGTTCGTGAAAAGCAAGCAAAAAAAGAAAAGGCTCTGAAATTTGATTCTAAATTAGCAGATTGTTATAGTAAGGATAGAAAAAAATGTGAATTATATATTACCGAGGGCGACTCGGCCTCTGGAAATCTTAAACAAGCGAGAGATAATGAATTTCAAGCTGTTCTTCCTGTAAGAGGTAAAATTCTTAACACTCATAAAGCCAGTTTGGATAAAATTCAAAAGAATGCTGAAATTATGACAATGATGGATGCTTTTGGATTAGATGTAGATTTAAAAACTATGAAAATAGTTTATAATAAAGATAAAATCAGATATGGTAAAATTATTATTATGTCTGATGCGGATGTAGATGGAAGTCATATCAAAAATCTATTTTATACTTTTATTTGGAATTTCTGTCCTCAATTAATTGAAGATGGTTTTATTTATGCCGGTGTTCCACCTCTTTATAAAATTACGACCAGTAAAGGTTATACTTATTTAAAAGATGATATTGCTCTTGAAGAATATCAAAAGAAAAACGCTGGTAAAAAATATACAGTAAATAGATTTAAAGGACTTGGTGAATTAAGTCCAGAAGAAACAGAAGAAACTCTTACTGACCCCGAACAAAGAATTATTCATCAAGTAAGTCTTAGTGATTTTGATAAAGCTAAAAAATTATTTGATGATTTAATGGGAACTGCTATTACTCCAAGAAAAGCTTATATTAAAGCCCATAGCGAGGAGGCAACTTATAATGCTGAATGATGATAGACTTACAGCTATGAGTCAATATGGAGAAATTCTTTATATCGGTAAATATAAAAAAGGTGATTATAAGGGCTATGGAGATTTTAGTTATAGTCCAATAACAACAGAAGCAATTGAAGAAATTCTTTATAAATTATATATTTTAGAAGAAACAATTGATGATTTAAAAGATAAATTAAAAAGAGCAAAGGAGAGAGAATATTAATGAATATGAATCTTGGTTAGGAACCAGTTTATGATGCAAGAACGCTAGGAGAATCAAAAATGATAATCCTTGGTTTGTAGCATTTGTTCGCTATGTTTGGAGCTACTGTATTAGTTCCTATTTTAGTTTCAAGCTATGGATTACCATTAAGTATTTAGACAACTTTATTGTTTGCTGGTTTAGGAACAATTTTATTTCATATATGTACTTCTTGTAAAGTTCCTGCTTTTCTTGGTTCATCATTTGCTTATTTAGGTGGATTTGCGGCGATAGCACAATTAGATGCTGGAAAATATGCTACAATGACACCTGATGATAAATTAGCTTATGCTCTTGGTGGTATTGTAGTTGCTGGTTTGCTTTATTTGGTTTTGGCTTTATTATTTAAATGCCTTGGAACTAAAAGAGTAATGAGATATTTTCCACCAATCGTGACCGGACCTATGATTATTATGATTGGTCTTAATTTAGCAGGTAGCGCAATTAATAATGCTTCTACTAATTGGTTGTTAGCATTACTTGCTATCGTTGTAATTATTGTTGCTAATATCTGGGGAAAAGGAATGATAAAAATTATTCCTATTTTACTCGGTGTTATTGTTAGTTATATAGTTGCTTTATGTTGTGGATTGGTAGATTTTTCAGCAGTAGAAGAAGCAAGTTTTGTTGGGGTTCAAAAAATAACTATTGCTAAATTTGATATTACTTCTATTTTAGTAATGGCTCCAATTGCTATTGCCGCAATGATGGAACATATTGGAGATATATCTGCTATTTCTTCTACTATTCAAAAGAATTTAATTGAAGACCCAGGACTTCATCGTACTTTAATTGGCGATGGTTTAGCAACTGCGCTCGCAGGTATGTTCGGCGGACCAGCTAACACAACTTATGGAGAAAACACTGGTGTTTTAGCTCTTTCAAAAGTATATGATTCAAGAGTAATTAGATTGGCAGCAATTTATGCTATTGTCCTTTCATTCTCTCCTAAGTTTGATGCTTTTGTAAATTCTATCCCCGCTGCTATTATTGGTGGTGTAAGTTTTATCCTTTATGGTATGATTTCTGCTGTTGGCGTAAGAAATATTGTTGAAAATAATGTTGATTTAACTAAATCTCGTAATTTAATTGTTGCTGCTGTAATGTTTGTTGGTGGTCTTGGATTTAATGCTGTTGGAGGTATCTCCTTTGTGATTGGCGGTGCTACTATTACTTTAACTGGTCTTGCTATCGCCGCAATTTTAGGTGTATTCTTAAATGCTGTTTTACCTGGAAAAGATTATGAATTTGGAGTAAATCCAGAAGGAGACCAATCCGCTAATCTTGGAGAATATTAATAATGGAAAAAGAAATTTTAACAGATTTAATAGATGAATTAGGAACTAATTTTATTGAATATGCGGTAGCAGTTAATACGGACCGCTCAATCCCCGACGCAAAGACTGGATTAAAACCAGTAGCAAAACGTATTTTATATGGAGCATATGATGAAGGTTTTAGTTCAAAAAAGCCTCACGTCAAGTGCGCTAATATAGTTGGTTCTGTAATGGCTAACTGGCACCCCCACGGCGATTCGTCTATATATGGCGCATTAGTTCGCTTAGCGCAGGAATGGACCTTACGTTATCCATTAATAGATTTTCACGGATCAAAAGGCAATCGTGATGGCGATGGTCCTGCGGCATATCGTTATACAGAAGCACGACTTGCGACTATCGCAGAAGATGGAATGTTAGTTGGAATGAAGAAAGGAGTAGTTGATACTACTCCTAACTACTCTGAAACAAAAGAAGAACCTATCACTTTACCTTCATATTTTCCAAATCTTCTTTGTAATCCTAATAGCGGAATCGGCGTTGCGATGGCTTGTAATTGGGCACCACACAATTTAGGAGAAGTAGCGCAAGCTATTTTTGATTATATGGATGGTAAAGAACCTATACTTCCAGGTCCAGATTTTCCAACTGGTGGATTAATTATTAATAAAGATGATATTCCTTCTATTATGCGAACAGGACACGGAAGTGTAAAACTTCGCGGTAAATATAATATTGAAGGTAATAATATCGTATTTTATGAAATTCCTTATGGTATTGCTACTGAAAATCTAATGGATCAAATAGGAAAAGGTTGTGAAGATGGTACTATTGAAGGTATCGCTAATGTTCGTAATGAAAGTAGTCGTAAAAAAGGTTTTAGATTAGTTCTTGAATGTGGGAAAGAAGCTAATCTTAATAAAATAATTTTTCAATTATTTAAAAACACAGACTTACAGACTTCATTTTCATATAATATGGTTGGTTTAGTTGGTAAAACGCCTACTGAACTTAATTTAAAAGATTGTTGTAAAATTTATGTAGAACATAATAGTGAATGTATTTGCCGAGAAACTCAATATGATTTAAAGAAAACAGAAGCAAAATTAGAAATTGATAATGGTTTAATTAAAGCTCTTGAAGATATTGATAATATTATTGCTTTAATTAAAAGTTCAAAATCTGCGGCCGCAGCTAAAACGGAACTTTGTTCCAGGTATAAATTTACCGAGGCCCAGGCGCAAGCCATTATTGATATGAAACTCGGCAGATTGGCAAATTTAGAAAAAGTTGAACTTAATGAAGAAATTGAAGGATTAAAAAAAGAAATTGAACACTTTAATGCTATTCTTAAAAATCCTCTTAATGAACTTAAAAATCGTCTTAACGCAATTGTTTCTAAATATGGTGATGCTCGTAGAACAGAATTAACTCAATTAACTGAACCAAAAGATAGTGAAGAAAAAAGAATTTCTATTATTCCTCCTGAAAAATGTGTTGTAGTTTTAACTGATGGAGGTTCTATTAAACGCATTCCTTCAACAAGTTTCCGCGCTCAAAAAAGAGCGGGTAAAGGAGTAAAAACGCAAGATGATATTACTTCAATGGTACTTCGCACAAATACTGTTGATAGTTTAATGATTTTTACAAATCAAGGTAATATGTATCGTCTTATTGTTGATGATATTCCAGAAGGAACTAATACATCAAAAGGTATTCCAGTTAAAGCATTAGTTCAAATGCAACCTGGTGAAAATCCAACAATTATTTATTCAATTTACAGAGATACCGATGCAAAATTTGTAGTTTTTATTACAAAACAAGGATATGTGAAAAGAACTTCCATAGATGAATATACAGGAATTAGAAAGAAAACTGGTACAAAAGCATTAAACTTCCACGAAGGAGATAGTATTGCCGCAGTCTTCCTTGCTAATGATGAACAAATTTTAATTCTTTCTAAAAATGGATATGCTATTAGATGTAAAGGAACTGAATTTCCTGCTTCTGGTAGAGTATCTATGGGATATAAAGGTATCAATCTTAAAGACGATGATGAAGTTATTACTGCTCTTCCAATCCGAGATCCGAATGATGATGTAGCAATTTTCTCTAATACAGGTCTTGGTAGGAGAGTATCATTAAAAACATTTACACCACAAACTCGTAATGGACGCGGTGTTGTATATGCTAAAAACGCAGATACTGCTGGTGCTTGTTTAGTTTCAGATGGAGATTTGATTTTAGTCTGCGGTGATAAAACCTCTCTTTGTATTAAAGCAGAAGATATGACAGAAACAGAAAGTAAGACCGCACAAGGTTCTATTGTTATTAAGGGAAATAATAAAATTACAAGTGTAAGTAAAGTTTGATAAAAAGTAAAAAAGTTGAAACTTTAAAAAAAATATTTTATAATAATTATGTAAGGTGAAAGATATGCAAGATTTAATCAACAGATTAAATTATCTTACAAAAAAGTATGATGAAGGTAATGCAGAAGTCAGTGATAAAGAATGGGATGAACTTTATTTTGAACTTTCAAGAATAGAAAAAGAAAAAGGATATGCTTTACCAGATTCTCCTACTCAACAAATTAATTATCAAGTAGTAAATGAATTAAAAAAAGTAGAACACAATCATAAAATGTTATCATTAGATAAAACCAAAGAAATTTCTGAAATAGAAAATTTTTTAGGAAAACACGATTATGTTGCTATGGCTAAACTTGATGGTTTAACTTGTTCTTTGAAATATGAAAATGGAGAATTGGTTTTAGCTGAAACAAGAGGAAATGGCTTAGTAGGAGAGGATATTACTCATAATGCAAAAGTCATTTCTTCAATCCCTCAAAAGATTAATTTTTTAGATGAATTAATTGTTGATGGAGAAATTATTTGTTTAGATTCAGATTTTGAACCATTTGCAACAGATTATAAAAATTCTCGTAATTTTACATCGGGGTCTGTTCGCCTATTAGACAGTGAAGAATGCGCTAAACGCCATTTAACTTTTATAGTTTGGGATGTTATAAAAGGATGGTCTGGTAATTTTTTTACTGACCGTTTAAAATTTGCTAATATTTTAGGCTTTCAAGTTGTTCCTTGGGTAAAAGGAGATATTTCTCAATCTATTATAGATATAAGAGAACGCTGTTCTACCTATGGTTATCCAATAGATGGTTTAGTTTTTAAATTTAATAATATTTCTTATGGTGAATCTCTTGGTGAAACCGCACATCATTTTAAAAATGCTATCGCATATAAATTTTATGATGAAGAATATGAAACTAAATTATTAAATATTGAATATTCTATGGGAAGAACTGGAATTTTAACACCTGTTGCTGTTTTTGAACCAATTGATGATGGTGAGAGCATTATTGAGCGAGCAAGTCTTCATAATATTAATATTATGAGAGAAATTTTGGGTTATTTTCCATATGTTAATGAAAAAATATGGGTTGTAAAACAAAATATGATTATTCCACAAGTAGTAAGAAGTGAAGCACGGGCTAAATTTGATGATAACCATATTGAAATATCGAAGGTTTGCCCCATTTGTGGCAGTCCTACAAAAATAAACTCATCTAAACAATTATATTGTACTAATCCTGCTTGTGAAGGGAAATTTATAAATCAATTAGACCATTTTTGTAGTAAAAAAGGTTTAGATATTAGAGGACTTTCAAAAGCAACTCTTGAAAAATTAGTTGAATGGGGTTGGATTAATAATATAATTGATATTTTTTCATTAAAAGAACATAAAAATGAGTGGTTAAATAAACCTGGATTTGGTGAAAAATCTGTTTCAAATATCCTTAATGCTATTGAAGAAAGTAAAGATTGTTCATTCGTTTCTTTTATTTCTGCTCTTGGTATTCCCTTAATCGGAAAAACAGTAGCAACAGAATTAACAAAATATTTTTCTTCTTATGAAGAATTTTATAAAGCGATTGAAGAAAAATATGATTTTTCTCAATTGTATGGTTTTGCTGATAATAAAACAAATTCTTTATTAAATTTTGATTATAGTGAAGCCAACCAACTTTATAATATTTTAAATATTACCTTTGATAATGCTGTTGTAGCTGAAGAAAATTTACCTTTAAAAAATAAAAAATATGTAATTACTGGTTCTGTTCATCAATTTAAAAACAGAGCTGAATTACAAAGTTTTATTGAGAAACTCGGTGGCAAAGTTGTATCAAATGTTTCCAGTAATGTAAATTATTTAATTAATAATGATATAAATTCAACTTCTATTAAAAATAAAACAGCAAAAAAATTAAATATTCCTATCATTACTGAAACAGAGTTTATGGAGTCATTAAATTGACAAAATAAAAAAATTTTTATATAATTAAATTGTAAAAATTAAGGATGAAAATTTTACAATGAAGAAAAAAGAACTCAAATAGTTTGCTGAAAAGATAGCGAAATACGAGTTAATTATTGAACAGAGCGAAGACCACGATGAAATCAGATATGCTCAGGAGCAAATAATGGTTTTGTCTGGACGCGTAAAAGATTTAGAAGATTTATTTGAGATTGATGAACTTGTTCAAGAGATATTAGAAAAAAAGAAAAATTCTTGACTTAAAAAAAATTTTTTGATATAATTTTTACAGATAAGGTAAAAGATTACCAAATAAAAAAAATATTATAATTAATAAGGAGATTTATTGTTATGGCTATGAAAGAAAATTCTAAAAAGGTTCTTGAATATTTAAAGAGTATTAATGGTCAGGATGTCACTGCTGCTGATGTAGCTGATGCTCTCGGTCTTGAAAAGCGTTCTGTTGATGGTATTTTTACTTCTGCTATTCAGCGTAAGGGCTTGGGTATCCGCACTCCTGCTGAGATTGAACTCGCTGACGGCACCCATAAGGCTGTTAAGTTCCTGTCTCTGACAGAAGCAGGTATGGCATTTGATCCCGATGCCTCCGAAGAATAATTTAAATGAAAATTAAAAATCTACGGGGTGAGATATAAGCTCACTCCGTATTTTTAATATTTAAAATGGATATTTTATATATTCTAATTGGTTTAATAATAGGTGGAGTTGGGATATACCTAATATTAAAACCAAAACTTAAAATTATTTCTTATAATAATGAAGAAATATTAAATGAAATTGAAAAATTAAATAAAACTATTTCTGATAGACAAGAAACATTAAATGTTTTATATTAGCAAACTCAACAAGAAAATCAAAAACATCATATGCTTCTCCAATAGAATAGAGAAATTAGAAATGGATTATCATAGTTAAAAGAAGTTTAGACTCGCGCAGCAGAAGATTATTATAATTAGGCTTTAAGTATCGCTGAAAACAATTTTGAGAAAGAAATTGATAGAATTAGTGATACTCTTTTTGAAAAAAGAGAAGAAGCAAAAAATATTTATCTTCAAACAATGGAAGAAACAACAAAAGAGTTTGAAGAAGCCATAGAAGGAAAGCAAAAAGAGTTTTCATACTGGAATGATCGCATCATTCGTTTATAGGCTGATGTATAGACTGCATTAAAAGCTGCTTAGCGAAAGATGGAAATGGAAACGTTATAGGATTATTATCGTATATGTTTATCAGATGAAGATATTAATGAAATAAAAAAATTGCGTGAAGTTTTACCATTTTTAAGAGATAAAACACCTTTAAATAAGGTTATTTATAAAGTTTATTATGAAAAGCCTTTAACTGATATGATTGGTAGAGTTGTGGGTTCTGGTGTTCATACTGGAATATATAAAATTACCAATATAGAAAATCAAATGTGTTATATTGGACAAGCGGTAGATATAGCCAGTCGTTGGAAGCAACATACTAAACGTGGTGTTGGCGCTGAGGACTGGACATAGAATAAACTTTATCCAGCTATGTATTCTATTGGAGTAGAAAATTTCACTTTTGAAATTGTTGAAGAATGCGATAGAAATGAATTAAATAAACGAGAAGATTATTGGCAAAATTATTTTCACGCCAAAGATTTTGGATATAGTATTAAATGAGGTAGAAATATGATTAAGATTTTTACTACTAATAAAAATGGTAAAATTGAATTAACCAAAGAAGAATTAAAAGAAATACTTGATGAAGCATACTGGGAAGGTTATAAAGCTAATACTGGAATTACTTGGACTTATAAATCTCCAAGTATTACAACCCCCTATTATTATACAACCTCTGCTTCTGGAACAACAATAACTTTAAATAATTCTGCTGAGGTTAATACAGCTACCACTAACGGCAAATGTGATGGTATAACTTTAACCGCATCTAATAGTAATTTAAATAATACTACTAATGTAAGTGAAAATGAATATAATAAGGAAAATTCTATTTAACTATGAAAGAAATTGTATCTAATGTAAAAATTTATGATTTAGAAGAAAGTATAATTGCCTCTGGTTATCCTATGAGAACCGAGATACCTGCGGTCGCAGTCTCCGAGAAGGATTTAACGAGATGTAAGAAGCTTGTAGATGCGACAAAAACAGGTAATGGCGCACATTCTTAGTTTTTAACTGGAATTCGTGTATCTTTTGATTTAACTTGTAGTAATAAAATGTGGGTTGAAGCAGAAAGATATCGCTTTCTTGAATTTGTAAGTTCTCAATCTACAATGCATAGGATTACTAAATTTAATCTTGATGACCAGTATATTGAGTATGTTGATTCTCGTATTATTGAGATTATGAAAGAAAAAATTAATCTTTATAATGAAGCAACAGATGAAGAAGAAAAAAAGAAATTATATTTAGAAATTCTTTATTCTAATCCTGCTGGTTTTTGTTTAACTGCTAGAATGACAACAAATTATCGTTGTTTAAGAAATATTTATATTCAACGAAAAGACCATAGGCTTCCTGAATGGCGAGCCTTTTGTAAATGGATTGAAACTCTTCCATATGCGGAAGAACTCTTAATTAATTGATTAATTGGTATTTGACTTTCTAAATAAAATATGATATAATATATATATAAGATAAGAAAAAGAGGTTAAAAGAAAATATGTCATTAAAACAAGATTTTATTAGTTATGTAGAAAGTAATTTTGAAAAGAATCCTATGCCAGAAAATTTAATTGAATATTGGAATAAGTTTAAAGGTAATTCTAATAATGGTGATAAACCACAATTCACTGAAAATGGAAAAAAGATTTTAAGTTTTCTAAAAGAACATTCTGATGTCCAGAGTTGGAAAGCAAAAGATATTGCTGATAGTATGTTTGTCGCATCTAGAACAGTATCTGGCGCAATTCGTAAATTGGTATTAGATGGATATGTTGAAAAAGTTGGTCAAGACCCAGTTATTTATAGTATTACTGAAAAAGGAATTAATGTAGAAATTAATAATGATTAAGGAGATAAAATAAAATGAAGAATATGATTAATACAACTCACATTGAAGGTCTTGTTTATGAATCTACCCTTGAACTTCGTGTATCTGGTGAAAATTCAAAGAATCCAGGCACCGAATTTATTATGGGTAATTTAAATATTGCTACTGATAATGAATGCACTAATATTGTGCCAGTTCATTTTACATATGTCACCGCAACTACCTCAAAAGGCAACGCAAATGCGACTTTTGCTGTTTTGAAGGATATTGTTGATGGAAAAATTGGAACGGTTATGGGTAATGGCGCAGATAATGCGGGTAAGGTTCGTATTGATTCTGCTATTGGTCTTAACGAATTTTATTCTGACCGTTCTGGTAAGGAAGAGCTTGTAAGTGTAAAGCGTAATGAAGGTGGTTTTGTTCATACTACTGCAAGTCTTAATCCTGATGAAAAAGTTCGTAATACATTTGAAGCAGATATGCTCATTACAAATGTAAATCGTATTGAAGCAGATGAAGAAAGAAAGATAAAGGAAAAGGTTATTGTTCGCGGATGCGTATTTGATTTTCGTAAGGCCATTCTTCCAGTTGAATTTTCAGTCACCAATGCTCGTGGTATGGATTATTTTGAAGGTCTTGAAGCATCTCCTAAGAATCCAGTCTTCACTAAGGTTTGGGGCCGTCAGATTTCTCAAACGGTCACCAATGAAAAAGTTGAAGAATCTGGTTGGGGTGAAGCAAACGTTCAGACCAGCACCAGCACTCGTCGTGATTGGGTAATCACTGGTAGTAATACTGAACCTTATGAATGGGATAGTGATGAAACTATCACCGCAAAGGAACTCACAGACGCTATGGCAAATCGTGAAGTTTATTTGGCTGGTATTAAACAGCGTCAAGATGAGTACAAAGCTTCCAAAGCATCTGCGGCCGCAGTTCCTGCTACCGGTGGATTTAATTTCTAATAAAGGAGTTAAACTATGGCAGAGATTTCCTTACTTGACCTTAAACCTCATAAAGTATCCCGTGATTTAAGAGGCTATTCTGTAATGTTTTATGGAGCAGCCAAAACAGGTAAAACAACTATTTCAAGTCATTTTCCTGGTGCTCTACTTTGTGCCTTTGAGAAAGGCTACAATGCTCTTCCAGATATTTACGCACAACCGATTTTATCTTGGGGAGACTTTAAGAAAGTTATTAATCAGTTGAAACAGCCAGGAGTTGCTGAAAAATTTCAGACTGTTATTGTTGATACTGCTGATATTGCTTATGATTTTTGTGTAAAATATATTTGTTCTCGTGAATCTACCGCAGAGAAAACTTATGAAACTATTGGAGATATTCCTTATGGTAAAGGTTATACTCTTGCGATGCAGGAATTTGATGAACAACTTAGAAAAATTCTACAAATGAATTATGGTCTTGTTTTAATTTCTCACGAAAAAGATAAAGTTTTTAAAGATGAACAAGGTCAAGAATATAATAAAATTGTTCCTTCTCTTGATACACGCGCTGCTCTTGTTTGTGAGCGTACCTGTGATATCATTGGTTATGCCAGAGAAGTAAATGGAGAAAATGGAGTTCAAACTCGTCTTTTCCTTCGTGGTACTCCTCGCTATGATGCTGGTTCTCGGTTTAGATATACCCCCGATTCTATTGAATTTAGTTATGAAGCTTTGACTAATGCAATTGCGGAAGCCGTTGAAAAAGAGGCTGTGCACGGGGCTGATAGAGTGACTGACCAAGTTCAAGCTCCTACTATTTATGCTGATGAACAAAGTTATGATTTTAAAGGAATGATGGATGAATTCCAAGAAATCGTAGGAAAATTAGTCCAAAAAAGTCCTAATATGGCAGGGAAAATTACATTGATTGTTGATAAACATCTTGGAAAAGGCAAGAAAGTAAGCGATTGTACTGCGGCAAATGCCCCTCAATTAGATTTAATTCTTTATGAATTAAGAGAGCTGAATAAATAAGTAAATCAACCCTCATATAAAAAATGAGGGTTGATTTTTATACAAAAATATGGTATAATTATTATATAAGAAATAAAAGGTCGTGTATATTATGGCTCATTATGTTATCTGTGCTATATGCAAACAGAAATTCGATAGAGATAAATATCCAGCGGTCCTTGTTAGCTCTCGTCGTTATGCTCACGCTAGCTGCGCCGGCGCCTTGTCGGCGGAAGATACCTAGAAAGAAAAAGATAGAAAAGAACTTGAAGAATATATAATAAAATTATTCAATTTAGACCATATGGATGGTCGCATTACTCTTCAAATTCAAAAATATCTTAAAGACCATCCAGATTATACATATTCAGGTATTCATCGGACATTAAAATATTTTTATGAAATTAAAAAAAATCCTATTGAAAAAGCAAATGGTGGAATTGGTATTGTTCCTTGGGTTTATGAAGAAGCAAAAAGATATTATTATAATGAATGGTTATTAAGTCAAAAAAATGCTGAAAAAAATATAAAAGAATATATTCCAAAAGTAAAAGAAATAATTATTAAACCACCAAAAAGAGAACCCAAAAGAAGAAGAATTTTTATGTTTTTAGATGAAGAGGAGGAAGACTGTGGCAAATAAATATGTTGATATAACAGCTATTATGCAGGTCATTGGTAGTGTATTTAATAATCCACAGCTTCTGGACTTTACAGATAAATATACTATAAATGATGAAGATTTTCCAGACCAATTTCATAAAATTGTTTTTGGAACAATTTATAAATTACACGAATTAGGTGCTCATAAAATAAATCTTAGTGCTATATCAGATTTTCTGGCATCAAGACCAAAAAGTGAAGCAATTTTTAAACAACAGAAAGGAGAAGAATGGCTTCTTAAAGTTGCAGAAAATTGTACCCCCAGTGCTTTTGATTATTATTATGATAGATTAAAGAAATTTACTCTATTAAGAGGCTTTGATGCTTATGGAATTAGTGTTAATGATATATATGACCCAGATGAAATTCTTGATGCGAAAAAAAGGCAAGCACAAGAAGATAAATTGGATAATATGACATTAATTCAAATAGCCGATGAAATACAAAAAAAGGTAGAAGATTTACGATTAAGATATGTAGATGAAGTAATTGATGAAGCACAACAAGCTGGCGATGGAATTCTTGATTTAATAAAAAGTTTTAAAGATAATCCAGAAGCAGGAGTTCCTCTATATGGTCCATTAATTAATACAATCACAAGAGGAGCAAGACTTAAAAAGTTTTATCTGCGCTCAGCCGCTACTGGCGTCGGAAAGTCCCGTTCAATGATAGCCGATGCCTGTTATATTGGTTGTAATAAAATGTATGATGAAATTTTTGGTTGGATTAAAACAGGTCCTGCATGGCCTACTCTTTATATAGCAACAGAGCAAGATTTGACCGAGATTCAAACAATGATGCTGGCTTTTATTTCTAATGTAAATGAAGAACATATTATTGATGGTAAATATGAAGGTGATGAAGAAGAACGTGTGCTTCAAGCTGCAGAAATCTTAAAAAATTCACCTCTCTATGTTGAACATTTACCAGATTTTTCACTTCAAGATGTTGAAAATAAGATAAAAAGAAATATTAGAGACCACGATGTAAAATATATTTTTCACGATTATATTCATACTTCTATGAAAATTTTAGAAGAAATAACTCGTAGAAGTGGTGGAATTAAATTAAGAGAAGATAATATTTTATTTATGTTGTCTAATAAAATAAAAGATATTTGTAATCAATATGGAGTTTTTATTATGTCTGCGACCCAGTTAAATGCTGATTATCAAACAAGCGAAACTCCTGACCAAAACCTTTTGCGTGGCGCAAAAAGTATTGCGGATAAAATAGACCTTGGCGCAATTCTTCTTTTAGCAAAAGAAAATGATTTTAAGGGATTGGAAAAAATTCTAGCAACAGGAACTTTTGAAAAACCTACTCTTAAAATATCAATATACAAAAATCGCAGAGGAAGATATAAAGGTATTTATCTTTGGTGTAAGGCGGATTTAGGCACTTGCCGTATTACCCCAATGTTCGCAACAGGATGGGATTATGAACTTATTCCCATAGATGATACAAGAATTTATGTAGCAAGTGCGTTTCCGGATGATGAAGATGAAGATTAAGAGGTAATAAAAATGGCGAATTATGATTCTTATTATGTAGAATATCAAATGTCAAGAAAATGTGCTAATGAATATTTAAAAGACCGAAAAGGTTCAGATAGAAATATGAAACCACAAGATTATTTAGTAAAAATTGTTAATGAAGAATATGGTTTGTTAAAAACCTGTACAAAGGTGATTATTATCTAATGTTAGTTTTTGATAAACAAGAGATTAGAGATAGTTTAACAATAGATGATATTTTTGATCTTCTGGAAGAATGGGGCGGTGAGCCAGAAAAATGTCCAACTGGTCTCATCGCCCGAACCATATGTCATAACCGTTTAAATGCAGAAGCTTCTCGTAAATTATATTATTATGAAAATACAGGATTGTTTAGATGCTATACTGGTTGTGAAGAACCTGTATTTGATATTTTTCAGTTGTGTATCAAAGTAATGAATTTACAGCATAATATAATTTATGATTTAAATGAAGCGGTTAGATGGATAGCCCAAAGATTTCGTTTATCCGGACGAGAAGAGGATAGTCCAACAGAAGAAGGACTTGAAGATTGGAAAATATTAGCAAACTATTCTCGTATAAAAGATATACAAAATACAGCCCCCCATATAATACTTGAAGAATATGATGATACTATTCTTTCTCGTTTCAATTATAATATAAAGATTAGACCTTGGCTTGATGAGGGTATTTCTCAACAAGCAATAGATAATGCGGAAATTGGATTTTATCCAGGAGAAGCATAGATTACTATCCCACATTTTGATAAAGATGGTAGATTTATTGGATTGCGCGGTCGCACAGTGGTGGAAGAAGACGCAGAAAAATATGGAAAGTACCGGCCAATTAGAGTAAATGGACAAATATATAATCATCCTCTTGGTTTAAACCTTTATAACTTTAATAATTCAAGATGTGTAATACCTAAAATGCGCCGAGCAATCGTTTTTGAGGGTGAACTATTCGCCCTAGTCTACTTTTCCCAGTAGCTACTGGGGGTCAGCGCGAAGGGAAAAATTTACAGGAATTTTTGGTAAAGCGTTGGCTAACGGGGAAGCCTAAAAATTTTATAAATTCATGGTAATCCCGTGGGAAAATCTGTTTAAACATCTAACTTCATTTTTCATATATTAGTGAGAAAAGGAGTTGATTGTATGAACGTTATTTATGCTTATAAAAAGAAAAGTATAGATAAGATTGTTTATGTCGGTTAGACAAATAATTTAGAATATAGACATAAACAACATATTTATTACGATCCATTTAATATCAATAATCCAGAGTATGAATATCCTCTTAGTAGAGGAATTCGTAAATATGGCGAAGAAGAATATTAGTTAATTGTTTTAGAAGAAAATATTCCAGATGATAAAATAAATGAACGAGAAATTTATTGGATAAAATATTATAACACATATTTTGATGGTTATAATCAATCTACTGGTGGCACTAATCCAGTAAAACCAATATATACAGATGATGAAGTGAATTAGGTAATTGAAATGTTAAAAGACGAAAGTTATTCATTTAATGATATTTCAAAGAAAACTGGATTTTCACTAACTCATATCTATAATATAAATACTGGGAAAAGACGTCCATAGCAAAATATGTCATATCCAATCCGTTCAAATAAAACAAAAGGGACAAAAGGATTAAAATTTTCTCCGGAAGAGTGTAAAAAAATTCACGAAGAAATATTAAAAAATGATAAAACATTAAAAGAACTTGGAGAAATGTTTAACTGTTCTTCTTCAACAATATCTGATATTATTAATGGAAAAACTTAGGCATATAAATTAGAAGGTTATTCTTATCCATTAAGAAATAATCGTTCTATAGGGGCTAAATAGATGTGGAAAAACAGATAAACCTGTATCGACTATCCCGATAAAGGGAGTAGGAGTATTATTAGCACATACTCCGAAATAGTAGCAGTTTTAAAAACTGGAAGATATAGTCAGTGCCATTGGAAACAATGGAATAACACGGAAAAAAGTTGTTTATTATATCAAACTTATTTTGGTTTTGAAAATGATATTTCTGTTGCTTGCTGTGGCAGTAGCCTCTCTTCCTACTAGACGTAGTTGTTAATTGACGCTGGTGCACAAGAAATAGTTGTCGCTTTTGATAGACAGTTTCAAAATGTTGGTGATGATGAATATTGGCATTTATTAAACAATTTAAAGAAAATAAAAGAAAAATATAAAAAATCGGTTCAAATATCTTATATTTTAGATAGAAATAAATTAACTGGATATAAAGATTCTCCTGTTGATTGTGGTTTAAAAACTTTCTTAGAATTATTTAAGAAAAGAGAGTGATTAATATGAAAGGGGGTTGAATTCTATGGAATATCAACTTTTAACACCCAGCATCCCGACAAAAGGAGAGATGACGCCGGTTGAACGGGTGTTTGCTAACAGAGGAATATCTCCCTCTGAAATTAATCACTATTTACATACCACAGAAGAAGATATCTTAAATCCAGAACTACTTGATAATATTAATCAAGGAGCAAAATTGTTAATTCAACATTTGGCTCTTAAAAATAGAATATTTATTCAAGTTGATCCAGATGTTGATGGCTACACATCGGCTGCCGCACTTATTAATTATATTAATATGATTGCGCCAGGCCACGCTCAATAGAATATTGTCTATCGAATTCAAAATGGAAAAGAGCACGGGTTAATCGTAGATACCATTCCAGATGATGTAAAACTTGTAATTGCGCCGGATTCTAGCAGTAATGATTATGAATAGCACAAAATATTAAAGGAAAAAGGCATAGATGTTCTTGTAATAGACCATCACGAAGCAGAAAAAGTATCTGAATATGCGTGTGTTATTAATAATCAATTGAGCAAAAACTATTCTAATAAAACCTTATCAGGTGTTGGAGTTGTTTATAAGTTTTGTCAATATATAGACAAGTTTTTAGGTCAAGATTATGCTAATAATCTATTAGATTTGGTTGCTGTTGGAATGGTTTCAGATATGATGGATTTACGAAACTTTGAAACCAGAGAATTAATTACATAGGGAGTTAATAATTTAAGAAATCCATTTATTTGTGAATTTGTTGAAGAACAACATTATTCTTTAAAAGGAGAGATTACACCTTTTGGAATATCTTTTTATATTGCTCCTTATATTAATGCTACTATTCGCATAGGAACATTAGACGAAAAACTGCTTTTGTTTGAATCAATGTTAGAGTTTCGTGCCTATGAATTAATTCCCTCAACAAAAAGAGGATGTAAAGGTCAATTAGAGACTCGTGTTGAACAAGCAGCAAGAACCTGTAAGAATATAAAGAGTCGTCAAACAAAAGCAAGAGATACAAGTTTAGATATAATCAAAGAAAACATTAAGAAGAATAATTTATTAAATAATCCCATTCTAATTATTCAATTAGATAATCCAATAGAAGAGAATTTAACAGGATTAATAGCTAATTAGATTATGAGTGATTATATGCGCCCAGTGCTTTTACTTAATCGGTATATTGAAATAGATGAAGAAACAGGTGAAATTTTAAAATTTGCTTGGCGAGGTTCTGGTCGCAACGCAACTTACTCTAAATTAATTAATTTTAGAGAATTTTTGGCAGATAGCGGTCTTGTAGAATATGCTAACGGGCACGCATCCGCCTTTGGCGTAAGTGTTTTAGATGAAAATTTAGAAGATTTTAAAAATTATGTTTATACACAATTAAAAGATTTTGATTTTAATAATTGTTATAGAGTTGATTTTATTTGGATTGCTAATGAAGTAGAAAAATATAAAAGAGATATAATGGATATTGGAAAAATGGCTGGCTATTGGGGGCAAGGATTGCCTGAACCGCAAGTAGCAATTGAAAATATCCGTATTCAAGGAAATAAAAATTTAATACTTATGTCGCCAGATAGAAAACCAACTCTAAAAATTATTCTTCCTGGTGGTTTAACTTTAATAAAATTCGGGTCAAGTCAAGAAGAATATGATGATTTATATACAGAAACCGGCTGTGTAGTATTAAATGTAGTTGGAACTTGTAATCTTAATGAATGGAATGGTAATTTTAGTCCGCAAATTATAATTCAAGATTATGAAATTTTAAGTAAATCAGAATATTATTTTTGATGACCCCTAATTTAGGAGGAACAAACTATGAAGAAAAAATTAATAATTGTTTTTATTATAGCCTTATTATTTATTTTTACTATTTATGGAGTAAATGCGGCAGCATCAGATGGTTGGTGGACAAATAAGCAAGTTGTCGCTCATAATATCGCAGAAGAAGCAAGAAGTCTTGGTTTATCCGAAGATGACCCAATTATAACCAGGGCACAAGAACTTTGGTGGGAAGATTATCCTCCTGCTAGTTATCAGCCTGCGCCAACAAAAACCTATTTAGGAACTTATTATATAACTGGTTATGATATTTGTTATTCTTGTTGTGGAAAAGTAGATGGAATTACTGCTTCTGGCGCAAAAGCCACAGTAGGCCGTACAATTGCTGCTCCAAGTAATTTACCTTTCGGAACAAGACTTTATATTGATGGTATTGGTGAGCGTGTTGTTGAAGACCGTGGAGGTTCTGTATCTGGTAATAGATTAGATTTATTATGTAATAATCATTCTGAATGCTATGCTATTACCGGTTATTATGACGTTTATATTATTAATTAATTAACATATATATAGCATACACGCGATGATGAAAGTGCTAAGACTGCTCCGGCCGCAAACGCCCAGCGCAACCGAAAACCCAAATCAAAAATGGCTTTTCAATTTTTTAGAACAAAAATATCAATTAATTAAAAAACCTTAAAGAAAATCTAGCTTGACTTTGATTAAAATATATGATATAATAATTATAGAAATAAATAGTGTGAGGTAAATATGGACGGAATGATAACAAATTTTGATAATTATGCTACAAGGCAAATAGAAAAAGTCTGTACCTTAGATGAAGAATTTAAAAAAAATATTGAGCTATTAGACCAATATGATTTTAGTGAATTTTTAAAAGATGGTATGGATTTGTGGCATGTCAGAGAAGCTATTGAAGAAAAATATGATAAAGAATTTTGGGATAAATATCAAATGTATGTTTTTGATTGTTTAAGTGGAGAAGATACTTGTGATTATTTTGTCAGCAGATATAATGTAAGATTTCAAGAATTTGTAAGTTGGGTAGTAAGATATGAAGATAGAATTAACAAAAAAGCAGAACGAAGGCCTGAAAATAACTCTTGATAGATGGCGACACGGAGAAAAATATACCGCCATTTCAGGGTTTGCTGGAACTGGTAAAAGCACACTTATTAAGTTCATTGTTTCTGCAATGAGATTAAATCCAGAAGAGGTAAGATATGTAGCATATACAGGTAAAGCAGCCAATGTATTAAAAAATAAAGGCTGTCTTAATGCTACTACTGTACATAAATTAATTTATCACGCTAAATTAATGTCTAATGGAAAGTATCGTTTTACTCCTAAAACCAAATACGAAGTACAAACAGAGGGTATTAAAGTAGTCGTAGTAGATGAAGTATCTATGCTTCCTAAAAAACTTTGGGATTTACTTTGTACTTATGATTTTTATATAATCGCTTGTGGCGACCCTGAATAGCTCCCCCCTATACCAGATGGTCCAGATGATCCAAATAATCACGTGTTAGACCATCCTCATATTTTTCTTGATGAAATTATGAGACAAGCCCAAGAGAGTGAAATAATTCGTTTATCAATGCATATTAGAGAAGGTAAGCCGTTATTTACTTTTCCTTGTAAAAATGAACAAGTTATGATATTTGATAGAAAAGATTTAACAACTTCGATGCTTCTTTGGGCTGACCAAATTCTTTGTGCGACCAATAGAGAAAAAGTTAATTTAAATAATCGTATGCGACAAGCCTATAATTTTCTTCCAGAAACTCAAATAGGCGATAAGATTATTAACACCCATAATGAATGGGAGATATTATCTAATTTAGAAAACCCATTAACTAATGGTGTAATAGGGAAAATTAAACAAATGGAATTACAATAGTGGGATTATCCTTATTGGATAAGGAATAAACCATTAAGTGTGCCTGTATTAGTCGCAACAATATCTGGTGATGAAGAAAATGAAGAATTTAATTTTTTACCATTTGATTATAACGAAATAAAAACAGGATTTCCAACATTAACACGAAAAGAAGAATATGTAATTATGAAGCGTTTAGAGTTAGCTATTCCTCTTCACGCCAGTTATGGTTATGCTATTACAGTATGGAAAGCCCAAGGTAGTGAATGGAACAAAGTATTACTCCTTCAAGAGACTGGCTGGCCGCGACAACCAGACGAGCGCCGCAGATATATGTATACAGGTATTACTCGTGCAGTTGATAAATTAGTAGTCATATCATAATGTTTGATTTATATAAAAGATTATGTTATAATATAAGTAAGTTAAGAAAGGGAAAAATATATGAAACCTTACTTTAATTGTCATAATCATACAATGTATAGTAATTTAAGATTAGTTGATGCTATAAATAAACCAGAAGACCTAATTGATGAAGCAATAAAATTAGGTCTTTCTGGTATAGCCATTACAGACCACGAGTGTTTATCTGCGCATATAGAAGCAGAAAAACATATGCAAAAAATAAAAGAAAAGCATCCTAATTTTAAATTAGCTTTTGGAAATGAAATTTATTTAGTAAATGAAAGAACAACAGGACAAAAATATTATCATTTTATATTGATAGCAAAAGATGCGATTGGCCATCGTGCGCTTCGTGAATTAAGTTCAAAAGCTTGGATGAATTCATATGTTGATCGCAGAATGGAAAGAGTACCAACCACAAAAGAAGAATTAGCTGAAATAGTAAATAAATTTAAAGGTCATTTAATAGCAACAACCGCATGTATTGGCGGAGAATTGCCATCAAATGCTTTAATGTATTCAAAAGCAAGATTAGTTAAAGATGAAAATAATGCAATATATTATTATAAACAAATAAATAATTTTTTAAATTATTGTTTGGAATTATTTGGAGAAGATTTTTATATTGAATGTGCTCCTGGAACTGCTCAAGAACAAATCACAGTAAATCAAATTTGTAAAAAAATAGCAGATTATTATAAAATTAAAATGGTAGTGGGAACAGATGCTCATTATCTTAATAAAGAATCAAGGGCGGTTCATAAAGCATATTTAAATTCAAAAGAAGGCGATAGAGAAGTAGATTCATTTTATGAATATACTTATCTAATGGACTATGATGAATTAATAGAATTATTAAAAAATAGTTTTGATGAAGAAGAATGTATTAAAATAATAAATAATACATTTGATATAGAAAATAAAATTGAAACTTATTCATTGTTTCATAAACAAGATATTCCATCAGTAGAAGTTAAAGATTATCCTAAATCTAATTGGTGGGAAGTAAATAATGATTATACGGATGAAATGACAAAATATCCAACATTAAAAAAATTATTTACTTCTGATGATATTCAAGATAGATATTGGGTAAATCAATGTTGGGATAAATTAAATGAAATTGGTCATGGTTGGAAACAATTAAATGAAACTGGTGATGATAGATATCTTGTAGAATTAGAAGAAGAAGCAAGAGTAAAAAGTGTTATTAGTGAAAAACTTGAAACAAATATGTTTAGATATCCTAATACACTTCAACATTATATTGATTTAATTTGGGATTGTGGGTCAATGGTAGGAGCTGGACGAGGTTCATCTTGTGCGGCTTTAAATCATTATTTAATGGGTATTACACAATTAGACCCCATTGAATGGGAACTTCCATTCTTCCGCTATCTTAACGATGAGCGTGTAGAATTAGGCGATATAGATATTGATTTATGTCCATCAAAAGTTGGATTAATTTTAAATAAGATTGCGGCCGAGCGCAGTCAAATGTTTAATGATAATGTTTCAGAGTGGGCAAAGAAAATTTTTGGTTGTACTAGGATTTCAACTTTTGGAACGGAAGGAACTAAATCCGCAATCTTAACAGCGTGTAGAGGTTATCGTAGTGAAGATTATCCAGATGGTATTGATGTAGATCAAGCACAATATATGGCATCTTTAATTCCACAAGAAAGAGGCTTTTTATGGCCGATTAAAGATGTTGTTGAAGGAAATGAAGAAAAGAATAGAAAACCAATTGGAGTATTTATTAGAGAAGTTAATAATTATCCAGGATTATTAGATATTATTAAAGGTATTGAAGGTCTGGTAAATAAACGTAGTTCTCACGCATCTGGTATTGTGTTATTTGATAATGATCCATTTGAACATAGTGCATTTATGAAAACACCAAAAGGTGAAATCATTACACAATATAATCTTCACGATGCAGAATATATGGGTTTGACTAAATATGACTTTTTGGTGACAGAAGTTCAAGATAAAATTGTTCAAACAATTCAATTTCTTCAAGAAGATGGAGAAATAGAAAAAGATTTAAGTTTAAGAGAAATTTATAATAAATATTTACATCCAAGTGTTTTGCCAATTAAAACAGATACAAAAATGTGGGATGCATTAGGTGATGTATCTGTTATTAATACTTTTCAATTTGATAGTGCAGAAGGTTCAAAGGCAGCAAAGCAACTAAGACCAAGAACTATTTTGGAAATGGCTGATGCGAATGGATTAATTCGTTTAATGGGAGAAGAAGGTCAAGAGCGTCCAATAGACAAGTATTGTCGTTATAAAAATGATATTAGTCTATGGTATGAAGAAATGGATAATTTTGGTTTGACCGAAGAAGAACAAAAATCATTAGAACCATATTTTAAGCCTTCTTATGGAGTTCCCCCCAGCCAAGAGCAGTTAATGAAGATGTTAATGGATAAAGATATTTGCGGTTTCAGCTTAGGCGAAGCAAATAGCGCACGCAAAGTCGTCGGTAAGAAACAGATGGCGAAAATCCCTGCTCTACGTGAAGAAGTTCTTAAACGAGCAAAGAGTATGCGATTGGGTAAATATGTGTGGCGCTTTGGGGCAGGACCGCAAATGGGATATAGTTTTTCCGTTATTCACGCGCTCGCATATTCGTTTATTGGAGCACAAACTCTGTATCTTGGCACACATTGGAATCCTATTTATTGGGATACAGCGTGTTTAGTAGTTAATAGTGGTTCTCTGGAAGATGCGATTGATGAAAATGGAGAAGCATTATATGATGAAGAAATAGAAGAAGATATTGAAAAAAAGAAAAAAGCAGTAAGCACAGATTATGGTAAAGTAGCAAAAGCATTAAATGATATTATTAATGCAGGAATTAATGTTAGTTTAGTTAATATTAATGGTTCAGATTTTGGTTTTAAACCAGATGTAAAAAATAATCGTATATTATTTGGTATGAAGGCATTATTGAATGTTAATGATGACCTTGTAAAAAAGATTATAGAAAATCGTCCATATAGAGGAATAAAAGATTTTTATAATAGAATTAAACCAACAAAACAGGCAATGGTTTCCTTGATTAAAGCCGGCGCATTTGATGATTTTATGGAAAGAAAGATTGCAATGGCTTGGTATATTTGGGAAACATGTGATAAAAAATCACGATTAACTTTACAAAATTTTTCAACATTAAATAAACAAAATATGATTCCAAAGGATACGCCTGAAAGAGAATTATCATATAGAGTTTATGAATTTAATCGTTATCTTAAAGCGATGTGTAAAGCAACAAATGATTCAGTTAATTATCATCTTGATATTCGCGCAATAGATTTCTTAACGCAACTTGAAATGATAGATTTAATTGGACCAGATAATACATTAAATATGAAAACTTGGGATAAAAAATATCAAAGTTTTATGGATGTATTTAGAGAATGGTTGCGTATAGATGGCGCAGATGTTTTAGCAGAATTAAATTCTCGCATATTTGAAGCAGATTGGAAAAAATATGCTGGCGCCGCAAACTATTCAGCCTGGGAAATGGAAGTTCTTTGTTTTTATAAACATGAACACGAATTAGCAAATGTTAATATGGAAAAATATGGATTGAGTAATTTTAATGATTTGCCCGAAGATCCAGAAATAGAACATACATTTTATAGAAACAATAAACCAGTTCATGTTTTTAAATTAAGTCGTATAGCAGGAACTTGTATTGCTAAAAATAAAACGAAAGGTGTCGTTACGATTCTTACTACTGATGGAGTTGTTAATGTAAAATTTAGAAAAGAATATTTTGCATTGTTTGATAAACGAATCTCTGAGCGTGGTGAAGATGGAATAAAGCACGTTGTTGAAAAATCTTGGTTTGATAGAGGAAATATGATTATGGTTCAAGGTATCCGTTCAGGTGATACATTTATCACAAAGAAATATGCATCATCTATTGGACATCAGTTATATCATATTTTAAAGATAAATGGTTATGGAGATTTAGTTCTTCAAACTGAAAGATATAAAGGAGAGAGTGGTGAAGATTAATGACGAATGATATGGTAAATCATCCTGCTCATTATACTGCTGGTGGCATTGAGTGTATAGACGCACTTACGGCAGCCACCACTGGACTTGAAGGCATTGAAGCAGTATGTACTGCTAATGCTATAAAATATCTTTGGCGTTGGAAAATTAAAAATGGTGCCGAAGATTTAAAAAAGGCTATTTGGTATATTAATTATCTACTGGCGCATTTGGACGAAAGTAGATAATTAATTTACTAAATTTTGTATATATATTAGTATACATACAAAATTTAGTATAGGAGGATTACAATGGAGTTTTTTGTTATTAAAAGAGATGGCTCGAAAGTCCCATTTAATAAAAATAAAATTATAAACGCTATTAATTCTGCTTTTCTTGAAATAGACGGATAGTTATATGAAGATGATACTGCAAAAGATATAGCAGAAGATATTTCTTCTAAATTAACAAAAGATATTTCAGTAGAACAAATATAGGATTTAGTAGAAAATTATTTAATGCGCTCAGAGCGTCCAGATGTTGCTCGCGCATATATTCGTTATCGTTATAAAAAAGAAGTTGCTAGAAATTTTGAACACGACTTTATTGATGCTATTCGTGAGAAGCTTGCGGCCGCAGATGTTTAGAATCAAAATGCTAACGTAGATGAGCACTCCTTCGGCGGTCGCACAGGTGAAGCTTCTAGTGTGGTCACAAAAAAGCTAGCTCTTGATTACTTAATTTCTAAAACATCAAGACATAACCATGAAAATAATATGGTTTATATTCATGATTTAGATTCTTATTATGTGGGTAGTCATAATTGTTTGAGTATCCCATTTGATGACTTACTTGCAAAAGGTTTTAATACTCGTCAAACAGATGTTCGTCCTGCTGGCTCAGTTAATACTGCATTTCAGCTTGTAGCAGTAATTTTCCAACTTCAAAGTTTGCAACAGTTTGGTGGAGTTTCAGCTACACATTTAGATTGGACGATGGTTCCCTATGTGCGTAAAAGTTTTTATAAACATTATAAAGATGGTTTAAAATATATTGTTGATTGGCCTGAAAACTATATTGAAAAAGAAATGACATTTGAAGGTAAATGGGAACCAAAAGAAATTTCTATTGCAGATAAAGATTGCTATTATGTAAAAGAAGCATATAAATATGCTATGGATATGACATTAAAAGAAGTGCATCAAGCAGTTGAAGGTATGTATCATAATCTTAATACTCTTCAAAGCCGTAGCGGTAATCAATTGCCATTTACTTCTATCAATTATGGCACTTGCACTCTTCCAGAAGGTCGTATGATTACAAAAGCATTATTAGATGTATCTATTGAAGGTTTAGGAAAATTACATAAAACTTCAATTTTCCCTTGTGGAATTTTCCAATGTATGAAAGGAGTCAATCGTGAATCAGGAGACCCTAATTATGACTTGTATCAATTAGCTTTAGAATCTACTGCCAAGCGACTTTACCCTAACTACGCTAATGTGGACTGGTCAGGAAATGCAGGCTACGATAGAGATGACCCCAAAACTTATTTCTCTACCATGGGGTGTCGTACCGCAAACGGAGCAGACATCAACGCAGAACCAGGTGTCAATCCTCAAACTAAGGATGGACGTGGAAACATTTGTCCCGTGACCATTATTCTTCCAACTCTTGCTATGATGGCAAAAGAAAGAGGCGGAGATATTATAGATAATTTCATAGAGTTATTAGACCAAAAAATTCACGAAGCAAAAGATACATTAATTGAACGTTTTGAATGGATTTGTTCCCAATCACCAGAATCTGCAAAATTTATGTATGAAAATCATACAATGTTAGGGTATCATCCAGAAGAAGGTATTCGTAGCGCTCTTAAACATGGCACCTTGGTAATTGGTCAATTAGGTTTAGCCGAAGCTCTTCAAATTTTAATTGATTGCGACCATACTACCGCAGAAGGTATGGATTTAGCTAAACATATAGAACAGTTATTTAAGAACCGTTGTGCTGAATTCAAACAAGAATATCATTTAAACTTTGGTGTTTATTATACTCCTGCTGAAAATCTTTGCTATACTGCACTTAAAAAATTCCGTAAAAAATATGGAATTATTCCAAAAGTCAGTGATAGAGAATTTTTTACAAACAGTATGCATGTTCCTGTTTGGTATGAAATTAGTCCATTTGAAAAAATTGATATTGAAAGTCAATTAACAGGATATTCCAGCGCCGGATGTATTACTTATGTAGAACTTGATTCTTCTGCGGTTCATAATCCAAAAGCATTAAAATAGATTGTAGATTACGCTATGGACCATGACATTCCTTATTTTGCTATAAATGTTCCTTGCGATACTTGCCTTGAATGTGGTTTTTAGGGTGAGTTTAATGATAGTTGTCCTATTTGCGGTAGCACTAAAATTTAGCAATTACGTCGTGTAACCGGTTATCTTACCGGCAATTATACTACTGCTTTTAATCTTGGAAAACAAGATGAAGTCCGTGATAGGGCTAAACATGTAGGAGTGATGGAATAATGCAATATGCTGGTATTATAAAAAATGATATTGCCGCAGGAGAAGGAATGAATGTGACTTTTTTCGTTCAAGGTTGTCCATTTCATTGTGAAGGATGTCATAATCCTCAAACGTGGGATTTTTTGGGTGGAAAAGAATTTACCATAGACACATTAAATGATTTAACTAATGCTATTTAGGCTAATGGAATAAAAAGAAATTTAAGTATTATGGGTGGAGAGCCATTGTGTTAGGAAAATATTTTCTTAACACAAATGGTTATTGCTCATATAAAAAGTAAATATCCAGATATTAAAGTATATCTTTGGACTGGATATACCTATGAAGAATTAATTGAAAGAGATAAACCAAAAACAAATTGGATTTTAAATAATATAGATTATTTGATTGATGGTCCCTTTGTTCTTGCGGAGCGAGATATTACGCTTCCTATGAGGGGTAGTCGCAATCAAAGAATTTTAAATATGAGAGAAATGAGAAAAGTAGAAAATGACGACTAATAGAGTAATTGGAGTAGATGCTTCTTTGGAATCTCTTAAATATAGACATAATTGTAATGAAGGAGATATTGTTTTTTGTGAAGAAAATAAAAAGCATTATGTCTATACAAATGGAGAATGGGAAAAACTAGAAATTACATCTAGTGGTTTAACAATACCATTATATGAATTAAATAAAAATGCTGTTAGTCAATTGCCAGCATATACTGAAAAACAATTAGAATCATTAGAGGAATTAATTAATGGCTGGGAAAATGATTTTAGAGGAATCGGGATTCATTACTATATGCTTCTCTGTAATGATATTCATTATTATACTGTTTTTTCTTATACCGACCATTCTATTTCAGAGTTCAATGCTCTTGGACGGGGTGTTATTCAAGTCTTAAAAGAAGGTAATTATGTTATTCACGCAGAAGAATATAGTACAGACCATTTTGAAATTTGGGTAAAAAAAGATGATGAAATTTATGATTTTCTTTTATTCCCATATGATTAGGGGGTTGTGACTTATGGCTAAACTTTATGTTGGAGTTGATATGTTCAATGTAAATCAAACTCTTTTTATTGAAAAAGAAGGTAAGGTTGGACAAGCTATGACAACTCCAATGAACTTACTTAATAAAACTATTTATCAATTAGTAGAAACAGAAGATATAGAAGAAGTATTTATTGGTGGTACATAGGAATATATTGAAAAAATAGGTTATGATATTCTTAAAGATTTAAAAACAAATTATGCAGAAAAAAATGTGAGGGTTAGAGTAAATGATAAAATACTTAATTAAAGATGTAACTACTTATAGAGTTAGCACAGTAGAAGAAGTAGAACTTCTCCACGAATAGTTGTTAGAAGATAGAAGCTTTGAATTGGTTGCTTTTAGTTATAAAACAAAACATACAAAAGCAACTAAAAATGACCCAGGAGAAGAATATCAATTAGTAAAAGCTGAAAAAGTATTTAATGAAGAAAAACTTCCTAATTCTAATATAGATGTAAAATATGAGGTTAAATTTTAATGGAAGATAAGGCTCGTTTCGAGTTAATTTCTTCTTATGCTAACTACACAAATTTGCTACCTACACGGGCCACAAAAAATAGCGCCGGTTATGATTTTTATGTGGCAGAGGATATGATTATACCCGCGTTTACAAATCAATTCAATTTCCTATATAAAATGAACGAGAGACCCTTAACACTTACAGAAATTTCTTTTCTCACAAAAAAATTTAATTGTAAGCCAATCCTGGTTCCAACAGGAGTTAAGGCATACATTCCAGAAGGATAGTATTTATAGTTATCTGTACGCTCTTCTACTCCATTAAAATATTGGTTAGTATTAGCTAATGGAGTTGGAATTATTGATGCAGATTATTATAATAATCCTGATAACGAAGGCCATATATTCTTTTAGATAATTAATTTATTTCCAAATGATATTTAGTTAAATAAAGGTAGTAAAATTGGATAGGGGATTTTCTTATCTTATCATACTGCCGAAGGAGATTTGACTGCGGCCGCACGTACTGGTGGCTTTGGGTCTACTGAAAAATGAGAATTTTAGCATTAGATTAGGCCAGTAAAGTATCAGGGTGGGCAATTTTTGATACAGATCATTTAGAGTAGTATGGAGAAATTGATGTAAGTAAGTATTATGATTTAGGTGAAAGACTTCATATTATCCGTTAGGAAGTAGAACATTTAATTGATGATGAACATATTGATATAGTAATTCTTGAAGATATATATATGGATGGATAGCGAGTAAATAATGTTCAAACTTTTAAAGCACTTGCGGAAGTATTTGGTGTTTTATATGAATTATGTATTGATATGGAAAAACCTGTTGAGGCAGTTCTTGCGGGAACCTGGAAATCTACTCTTGGAATAAAAGGAAGAACAAGAGCAGAACAAAAACATAATGCACAATAGTGGGTTATGAATAATTATAATATAAAAGTTTCACAAGATAAATGTGATGCTATTTGTATTGGCGCACATAAAATCCGTCAATTAGAAAATGATTGGGGAGAATAAAAAAAAAGGGCGATAGTTTTAATTAACTATCGCCCTTTTTATTTTTTCGTTCTTCCGCTTCTTTTTCCATCTAAACCTTTACTTTATCTACAACTCTATCATGTAAAGCATCACCCCTATGATTACCACCTAAATCTTTATAAGTTGCATATTCAGTTTCAAAATCTTCATATTCATCTACTGTAATATAATGGTCCGCTTCTAAGAGTTCATTACAATAAGCAAGAAATTGTTTCTTTTGGATAGAAAGAAGACCAGACCTATTAATAGCCTAACCTCGTTCTAAGTCTTTCTTTAATTTGTCAATATCTCCGTGAATATCATCTAATTCTGCGTGGATTGAAACATCTTCTTGTTTTGATTCAGTTTCTACTCTACTAATTTCTGTTTCAATAGTATTAATAATTTTTCCACACATATTTTTTTCTTTTTCTTTCCACTCTTGGTCTGCAATCTATTTATGTACTTTTATAGAATGTTTAGTAGCAAGAACAATGCCACCAGAAACCATTAAACAAACCCATTCAATCCAGTATTTAGCTATCCATTCAAGTACTTCCATTTTTATTTATCCCTCCTTTTTTTTAGGAATAAAAACAAATCCTTTCAAAAGAAAATGAATATTAAAATAAATATTTTTTTAATTTTTGGCCATTGGGAAAAATTAACGGGAAATTTTGGGCAAAGTAAATAAAAATATAAAAACTAAATCTCATAAAATATTGCGGGAAGGGAAAAATTCCCGTGAATTTTTGGTAAAAGGAGGTTTAGTAATGCCATATCAACCTACACAAAATTATTATTATCAACCACCAACAAACCAGATACGTTAGTCTATAATGGGACTAAAAGGACGTCCAGTATCTGGATTAGAGGAGGTTAAGGCGGCTGCTGTTGATTTTGATGGAACTGTGTCTTTCTTTCCCGATTTGGCCAACGGTAAAATTTATACAAAACAATGTAATGTAGATGGAACTGCTTCATTGAATATGTATGAATTGAAAGAAATTCCAGTAGCACCAACAATCAATTCAACAAACTATATCACGCGTGATGAATTTAATCAAACTATGTCTGCCTTAAAGTAGATATTGGCCCAAGCTAATCTTGTAAAGGAGAGTCCTGATCAAACTCAACCTCAACAAACTTCTACTCCTGAATTCAACTTTTAAAAGTGAGGTTTCTTAAATAATGACAAATCCTTTAATTTAGTTTATGCAAATGGTCAGGAGCGGTAATAATCCAGAAACATTAATAATGAATCTTCTCCAATAGCAAGTAGGAAATACTCCTATGGGCTAGAATCTAATTAAGTTAGCCTAGAATAAAGATTCAAAAGGAATAGAACAGGTAGCTCGTAATCTTTGCGCTCAAAGAGGCCTCGACTTTGATAAAGAATTCGCTGCATTTAAACAACGAATAGGATTATGAAGGAGGTTTATAAAATGTTTAATTCAAGCGAAGGTTATAGTTTATCTGATATTGCTGCTGTGACAGGTGGCGCCAATAATGGCTTATTTGGTGATGGAGCTGGTTTTGGTGGATGGTGGATCATCCTTTTATTCCTCTTTGCTTTTGGTGGATGGGGAAACAATGGCTGGGGCTATGGTAATGGCAATACCGGTGCCGCAGTAACCGCTGATATTGGTTATAACTTTGATATGCACGATGTTTCTTCTGGTATCCGTGATCTTAGTACAGCAACAGCTAATGGATTTTATGGATTAAATACTAATTTATTAACTGGTTTCTCTAATACACAATCTCAAATTTGTAATTCTGGTTTTGAAACCATTCAAGCTATTAATGCTGGAACAGTTGCTGGATTACAAAATACCAATGCTATTCAGTCTCAAATAGCCGCAAACAGAGCTAGCGAAGAATTATGCTGCTGCTAGACTAGAAACGCTATTGATTCTGGTTTTGCTACTCTTAATTACAATCTCGCCACAGAAGCTTGCGCCGACCGTGCCGCAGTATCTACTGCTTCAAGAGATATTATTGAAAATGCTAATAGTAATACTCGTTAGATTCTTGATTTCTTAGTTCAAGATCGCTTATCTGCTCTTCAAAATGAAAATGCTGCTCTTAAAGGACAAATTTCTCAAAGTGAGCAAAATGCTTATCTCATTAATGCCCTTCGTCCAGCAGCAGAACCAGCTTATTTAGTCGCCAATCCCTATACTGGTATTTATGGTACTTATGGCTATAATGCTTTATATGGTGGCGTATTAAGTAATGGTTTTATTGGTTAATAGAGGAGGTTAAGTAATGATGGAAATAACTGCTAATGCAGCTCAAGTCGTAGCTGTTAATTAGGCTGTCTTATTTACCGAAACAGCAGTTCCTGGTAATTATTCTATGGTACATAGAGAAGGCAGTGGATTAGTTGGCTTGCGTGGATTACCTAATGGGCAACTTCGTGCGAGATTCCTCATTGAATTCGGTGCGAATATTGCGGTGCCTACTGGCGAAACAGTAGGCCCCGTAAGTCTCGCTATCGCAATCAATGGAGAACCAGTAGTCACTTCTAATATGATTTCAACACCCGCCGCAGTAGAAGAATATAATAATGTTAGTGCTAGTTTATATATTGATG
>Ga0310690_10001211_pt1 | contig 47251 bp, 38 predicted proteins | sample AusTroGonzalo_MG_2_FD_207661 | JGI IMG/M metagenome (GOLD analysis project Ga0310690, IMG submission 207661) | Bovine rumen microbial communities from tropical cattle in Woodstock, Queensland, Australia - Gonzalo_04 (v2) (version 2) | ecosystem: Host-associated > Mammals > Digestive system >... | reverse complement strand
ACAGCGACCTTGAAGTTATCGTTTCCACCTGTTCCTCCTTTTTGGTATAAAGTTACATATCTTACCGTATGGTTCTCTGACTCGAATCGAATAGTGGCTACCCTTTCTTTTGACGTGTTGTTTTTGTCGACCACAACACGAATATCGGTGCTGGCGGTTCCGCTGGTTGCTGATAGATGTGCCCATGAAGGATTGCCTGTGGCAGTCCAATTTAGAGGATAATGTTGATTGCCAGTATAAATATATACGTGGATAATTTGTGCACTACCATCCGTGTTGCCAAAGGCTCCAAATTCCAATCTCTCTGGTTTTACAACCATGTCATATCCCCCTGAGTGTTGCATTACACATACACTTCTAGTTGTTTTCCCATCTCCTGAAGTGAAAGTGATTCTTGCGGACCTGTCTACAATGGACAAATTCTCGTATACGGTAAATTCTATTGATCCATCACCCACGCCATTAGCATTGTTAATAATTCGGCACCAGTCTGAGTCACTCTCGGCAGACCAGGACATATCATCATTACAATAAATATCAATGCGTCCTTCGCCATCTCTACTGTCAAAATAAGAAAAGGCAGGGCTAACCCAAAATCTATTGTGAGGATTGACTCCTCCTGAACCACCACTGCCTGAACCACCACTACCCGAACCTCCACTACCTGAACCACCTTGATTCATCATCGTTATACTTCCTTCATAGCGAATCTTGAAGTCTCTATCCCCGCTAGACAAAGATATTGTATGTCCTTCCGCTTCCAATGTATAATTGCCACCATCCAAGGATATTTTCACGGTTCCGTCTATCGAAAAGTAGTCTTCTGTCTCAAAGCAATAGACGACAACGCAATTATCCTCTAAACTTTCGTATGAGACGTTAGTTTCACCCAATGGTATCGTACTTTCTCCTTTAAAATATAGGAACACATTGGGTTTAGAAGTTTCAAATTGAATGGTAAGATTGCCATTTTCGACAAAATACTCGGCCGAGGTTATTGTATAGGAAACGTTATCTAGTTTAACATAGTTCCCCTTTTCATCATCTATTTTCGAACATCCAAAGAAAATAAAAATGAACGTAAGTAAAGTTAATGTTGCTTTTTTCATTTGTTTATTTCGCCCAGTTCTATCCCATCGGGCACATCGGTATAAAGTTTATATTAAGTGATAATTCAAACCCACAGATGTCTTGCATTTTCCACAGTTAGTTAATCATTCCAAGTATTCCACCTCGTACATCTGGGTGGAATACACTTCTCCATCGCGGTAACTATCAATAAAATAATAACAGCTCAAACCGTCATAGTTATAATCCCTCCCTTTGCCACTAAATTTGCCATCATAATAATACTGGTATCCAACAGGCTTCTTACCGTCATAATCATAGACATTATAATATGTATGGGAATAAGTTATATTTCCTTCGGAATCATATCTTTTCCTCGTTTGCAGCCTTGATTTTTCACGCAAATAGGTGTCGTCAAGATATAAAATTTCATAACTACGCTCTTGCCAGATAGTATTATCATAATTATAATCTGTTATTGTATATGTGCAACGCAAACCGTCATAATCGTAATGATTCTCTTCGGAGAGTATGCCATTCTGATAGCTTTTATACCCCATCATTTTATTTCCATCATACTCACAATAGGTTTCATAGATATAATTATCTTGAGGGTGGTCTGGATAATAGTATTGCGTTTTTCGGTACTTTACTCTTCGATAGGTGTCGTCAAGATATTCGCATTCGACCTGTTGATGATTGGTAATACTATCGCGATATGTATACGAATCATAACTAGCATTCAACCCATTGTATGAATAGTTGTTTCTTTCCTCGTAAAGCTGGCCATCATAATAATACTTGTACCCCGTTTCCTTATACCCATCATAGGTCCATGTGTATTTATAGATGTGATTGTTCGATTCATAACGGTAATATGTTTTTATCAAATATGACAAATCCTCCTTTGAATCTGGTTCGTCAAACCACTTTTTGCAACCAGAGATCAGGATGCTTGTCAATGCAAGAATTGCAATAAGGTAAAGACTCTTTTTCATTTTTATTCCTGCCCAGTTCTATCCCATCGGCTCATCGGTTTTTTTTGTTGTAGAACAAAAAGAGGCCACTCTTGAATGGGTGACCTCTTCCTAATCACTAACTTAATGTGTTGCTATCATTATATTTCAGGCGAATTAAAGCCGTCATTTCAGTTTTCCGTTTACTGTCATGTGTCTTTCACCGTGATATTCTTCTGAGAAGGAATTGTTGATATTCAGCAACAGGTTCTTCTCGCTGTCCTCCATATTCCAAACAACAAGCACATCATTATAGGTGGCAGATTCCTTTTTAACCAAAATGCCCTTATAGGCTTTCCGTTCGTTTTTCTTGTACGTGTTTTGGGTTTGGTCTTCTTTGTTGTAGTTTTTTTTGATATCTTTGAAAAGCTGGCTTTTGTGGCTTTCGGTGTAGATGCTGTTCCACTCGGAAGCACTAAGTTGAAAGAGCTTAGTTGTGACGGTGTCAGCTAGTATCAGGGATATGGTGTCCTGGGCGAGTGTCTCGTCCCAAAGCAGACCATAATCGCCGAAGCCTGTCAACGTGTCGCCCACTTTTTTCCATGTGAAGGAGTTTTCCATCAGTACCGTAATGTCAATGTACTCCGAACCTTCCTCGCCGGCAGCATCGAAAGCGCGACCCACGATTTGCCACCTTCCAAGTTCCACAAAGGTGAATTCACCTTCAAAATGAAAAGTCTTTTCGTCATTCAAAGTAAAGACAGTATCGTAAATCACTGTGTTAGTGTTGGGCTCACCAGAGATGAAAACCCTGAACTTGGTAAGGCTTTGGTTGGTCTGGACATTGCTGGCTGCATTGAAGCCAAATTTGACCGTGGTGTTGGGCTTCACTTTTTTTGAGTCGGACACAAATCCATTTCCCGAAATTGCATTAACGCTCGGTTTCGGATTGTCCACTTTTTTACTGCATCCAACAAGGATTGCTCCCATCATAACGAGTAACAGGATGTTTCTGTACATGTGCTTCATAGTCTTGAATTTTAATGTGATACAATTGTTGCTTTTTAGTATTAGATTTTTGCAAAGTAACAACTAATCTGCTAAAAACCAGGCTTTTTTTTGTTGTTGTTTTTACCACAATTTGTTGTTGTTTTTACCACAAAACACACTAAAGGCTTTCTTCCTTTTCTATATGCAATAGGCGTGATGCTTCACCAAAAAAGTCATAGTTGAGCAGTTTACCAGCGCGGAGGATAAATTCAGAGTTGAGATGCGGACGGGCAAGCAGCCTGTACATATTGCTGCGGTCGCTGCCCATTTGTTTAGCGAACCAATCCACGCTGTAGCGCTGTCTGCGCAATTCTTCGTGAATCATCTTACCGAAATGGATGTCGCTCATGGTCAGCTATCCGCTTTACTTGGTCGGCAGACTCCCCGATGCCGAGATTGATTACCGTGTTTTGCTACAACATAAAGAAAAAAGCGCGGGAATCCAGTCTTTGCTTATCCCGCTTGTTCAGGCTCTCGCATTGCCTCTCCGCCAAGAATAAGCAATACCGAAGCCCACGCTTGATGACCACCTAATATAATGTTTATAATTAGGTACACCAAAACCATGGACGTCGACCATTGCCTTACCGTATGGCGGATTGAATTTGCGAGATTCGAACAAGCCGTAGATAAAACGTCAGTCTAACGTCTTTTCAATATGTCATCGCCCACCCGCCAACCCGAATGGGCTTCGGATGAACGACGCGGCAAATATACAATGTTTTTGAGAATATGTTTGTTTTCATTTCCAAAATAAAAATGTTGCAATTGTGTGTTAGTAAACAACATTGTTGTATTTTTGCGAAAAATATAAGGGATAAAAAACAGATAACCCCGATGATGACAGACAACTACGATAACCCGGAAGAACAAATCTTTTCTGAAAGGACTGAAAAGGAAACCGACAAGAAATGTCCCCAATGCGGTGCCACCATTACTTTTGACCCGGCATCGGGTATGTTGCATTGCGAGTACTGTGGTTATACCTGCGAGGTGCCAAGAGGTGACGAAAACACCGTAATCGAGGAGATGGACTTTGAGTCGGCTCTGCATACCGAGAGCTTCAACTGGGGCGAGCAAAAGAAAGAGGTGCAATGCAAACAATGCGGTGCAGTCACCATCTATGACGCCCTTGAGACCGCTGCCGTTTGTCCCTTCTGCGGCTCCACCAGCGTGATGCCTGCCGCCACCAACAACACCATAGCCCCTGGAGCTGTATGCCTCTTTGCCGTCACCAAGGAACAGGCTGGTGCCAACTTCACCAAATGGCTGAGTAAGAAATGGTTCGCCCCGCGAAAAGCCAAGAAATGCGCTTTGCCCGATGCTTTCAGCGGCGTGTATCTGCCTTACTGGACCTACGATGCTCAAACCGTTTCACAGTTCAACGCCCGTGCGGGATACGACAGCACCGAAAAAGACGACAACGGACGGACGATTACCACTACTGACTGGGAGCGCGTCAACGGCACCTACGAGGAGTTTTTCGATGACATCACTGTGGTGGCCTCGAAGCGTCACGAAGACTCTGGTGTGAAGGACTGCGAGCCTTTCGATTTCTCGAAGCTGGTGCCTTATACGCCACAGGCATTGGCCGGTTTCATTGCTGAGCGTTACTCTATCGGCCTGAAAGAAGGATGGGAAATGGCTCAGCAGACCATCAACTCTCGCCTGAAAATCAATATTGCTAAATACATTAAGAGACGCTGGAACGCAGACCGTACCGACCGACTCAAGTTCTTGACGTCTTACAGCAACATCACCTACAAATACCTGCTGGTGCCCACTTGGATTTCCTCGTTCAAATACAAAAACAAGACCTACCAGTTTGTGGTCAACGGACAGACTGGGAAGGTGGGCGGCAAGTATCCCTTGTCGTTCTGGCGCATTGCCCTGTTCTGGATATTGGTTATCGGTGTCGCCGCTTTATTGTTCTACTTGGATGAATAAAACTATGGAAAAAAAACTCTTCCTTTTGGATGCATACGCCCTGATTTACAGGGCTTTCTTTGCGATGAACAAAAATCCGCGCATCAACTCGAAAGGTCTGAATACCTCGGCGGTGATGGGATTCTTGAACTCGCTCTACGAGATTCTGAAGAACGAGAAGCCCACCCATATCGGTGTGGCTTTTGATGTGGCGGGTGCCGCCCAACGTCAGGCGGAATACACCGAATACAAAGCCAACCGCGAAAAGATGCCCGACGACCTGCGCGAGTCTATACCTTATATTATTAGGCTTATCGAAGCCTTCAACATCGCCATCTACGGCGAGGAGGGTTATGAAGCCGATGATATCATAGGTACGTTGTCGAAAAAGGCTGAGCAGCAAGGTTTTGTCACCTATATGATGACTCCCGACAAGGACTTTGGACAACTCGTTACGGATAAGATTCTGCTCTACAAGCCCGCCAAGTTCGGCGAACCGGCACAGGTCTGGGGACCGAAGGAGGTCTGTGAACGCTATGGGATAAAAGAGCCCATACAACTCATCGACATCTTGGGTCTCTGGGGTGATGCTTCCGACAACATTCCAGGTATTCCGGGCATTGGCGAGAAGACTGCCGCCCAGTTGGTGGCTCAATACGGCACGGTGGAAAACCTCATCGCCCACGCGGACGAGCTGAAGGGCAAACAGAAAGAGAATGTCATCAATTTCGCAGAGCAGGGACTGATGTCGAAGGCATTGGCTACCATCAATTTGGAAGTGCCTGTTAAGTTCAATGAAGAAGAACTTCGACTGAAGGAACCCGACCTGCCTGCCTTGATGGCTCTCTTCGAGGAGCTGGAATTCAAGACCTTCGCCAAGCGTTTCTTGGACGACTATAAGAAAACCCACGGCGACCTTTCCCCCTCTCAGAAGGAGGTAGAGGGGACTCCTTCCACTCCGTCATTGCGAGGCACGAAGCAATCAGATAGCAACTTCGACCTTTTCAATCAAGACGGTGCTGCAGGCGACCTGTTGGCTTTCTCCGATAAGGAGTCGGCAAAGACGGTGGAACACGACTACCAACTTGTGGAGACCGATGCCGACATCAAGGCATTGGTGGAACTTCTCTCCAAAGAAAAGCAGTTTGTCTTTGATACCGAGACGACTAACATCGATGTGTATGCTGCTGAGTTGGTGGGTCTTTCCTTCGCCATCAAGGCGCATGAGGCCTGGTATCTGTCGATGCCTGCCGACCGTGAGGACTGTCAGAAGAAACTGGAGCTGTTGCGCCCGTTGTTTGAAGACGAAAGCATCCTCAAGATTGGGCAGAACTTGAAATATGATATCTCCATGCTGGCACAATACGGCATCAGCGTGAAAGGCAAGCTGTTCGACACGATGCTGGCCCACTACCTTTTGGAACCTGAACAACGCCACAATATGGACTACCTCGCTGAGGTGTATCTCAACTATATCACCATCCCCATCGAGGACTTGATTGGCAAAGGCCGTCAACAGAAGACGATGCGCGAAGTGCCTGTGGAGCAGGTGAGGGAATATGCTGCTGAGGATGCCGACATCACGCTGCAACTCTACGAGAAACTGTTGCCCCTACTGAAGGAAAACGGCGTGGAGAAGCTGTTCTATGAGATAGAAATGCCGTTAGTGCCTGTACTGAGTCGTATGGAAGCCAACGGCGTGAAGATTGACACACAAAATCTCCAGCAAATCAGCGAGGAATTCGGAGATGAAATTCATAAGATTGAGGAAGAGATTTACACATTGGCGGGTACACCTTTTAATATAGCCTCACCGAAGCAGTTGGGTGAAGTCCTTTTCGAAAAACTTCGTATTGACGAGAAAGCCAAGAAAACCAAGACAGGACAATATGCCACAGGTGAAGAGGTGCTGCAGAAATTGTTGCACAAACATCCTATCGTCCAGAAGATTCTGGATTACCGTTCCTTAACCAAGCTGAAGTCAACTTACTTGGATGCACTTCCGGCGTTAGTAAATCCAAAAGACAGACTGATTCATACTTCTTATAACCAAGCAGTTACGGCTACAGGGCGTTTGAGTTCCAACAACCCCAATTTGCAAAACATCCCTGTGCGTACCGAGCAAGGGCGCGAGATTCGTCGGGCCTTTGTGCCACGTAGTGAGGCTTACACCCTTCTGGCAGCCGACTATAGCCAAATTGAGTTGCGCATCATCGCCCACCTCAGCGGTGACCCTGCTATGGTGAACGACTTCAATCTGGGTCACGATATCCACGCGGCTACTGCGGCCAAAGTGTTCCACGTGCCGATGGAGGCCGTCACCAAGGAACAGCGCAGCAGGGCAAAAGCGGTCAACTTTGGTATTATCTACGGAATGTCAGCCTTCGGTCTGGCGGAACGTATGGAGCTCTCGCGCAGCGAGGCTGCCGACATCATCAAGAAGTATTTTGAGGAATATGCCGGTATCAAGGAATACATGAACCGTAGCATCGCCCTTGCAAAGGAACGAGGTTATGCAGAGACCATCTTGGGTCGCCGACGCTATCTACGTGACATTAATAGCTCGAATAGCGTGGTGAGGGGCTTCGCTGAACGCAATGCGATTAATGCACCTATTCAGGGCAGCTCTGCCGATATGATTAAGATTGCTATGATTGGCATTCATGAAGAGATGCAACGACTTGGGATGCAGTCCAAGATGATGCTGCAAGTTCATGATGAACTGGTCTTTGATGCCCATTTGGACGAACTTTCGGAGCTGAAAGTCCTGGTGAGGGATAAGATGGTGAACGCTATGCCGCTCTCCGTGCCTGTTATCGTGGAGATGAACACAGGCGCGAATTGGTTAGAGGCGCATTAAGAACGTTTTGGGTAGAAAAGCAATTGTTATTTTCCTAACAAGTCATTAATCACCACCGAGGCGCAGAAGATACCAAAGGCGGCTGGGAGGTAACTGATGGTGCCCACATTGGAGACCTTGTTCTGCTCATCAACCCCTTCAGTAATGATTGCGGAAGCGTCGACAGGCTCAGGGGAGAAGACGGTTTTGATGCCATCGAAGACACCCAAGCGATGCAGCCGCTTGCGGATATAGAAAGCCAAGCGGCAATGGTTGGATTGGGCGATGTCGCAAATCTCAATCTTCTCAGGATGGAACTTGCCTCCTGCACCCATGCTGCTGACGATGCGCTGGTTGTTCATCTTGGCGTAATAGAGCAGAAACACCTTTGGGGCTACGGTGTCAATAGCGTCTACCACATAGTCAAAGGGTTGCTCCATCAGGTCGATGATAGCTTGGTCTTTCAGATATTGGTGAAGGACAGTCAGCTCAATCTCAGGATTGATATCGCGAAGCCGCTCGGCCATTACTTCAGCTTTGGGGCGACCAAGGGTACTATTGAGGGCTAATAATTGTCGGTTGCGGTTGGTGACATTCACCACATCGCCGTCCACGATAGTCATTCTGCCGATACCTGCTCGAGCCAGTTGCTCAGCAGCGTAGGCTCCCACACCTCCCAGTCCGACCACAAGCACGTGCTTGGATTTCAAAGTCTCAATACCATCGTCACCGATTAACAGGCGGGTTCTGTCTTGCCAGTGTTCCATAGATTTTCAAATAATCGTGCAAAATTAGCAAATAATCGCCTTTGCAAAACGACAACGTCAATGTCTAATAACTTTGCTGCCTTTTCGTAAATCGTTTCAATTCCCACTTTTGACATATCTGTTTCAAGGAAAAGAAAATTCAAATCGATGAATTTGAATGAATTGTAAATCTTCCTTTCTGGATATAGCAAATTCTCCCCTACGGAAAGATACAGCCCTTGACTTGTCAACTGTTGAATATCCTGTTCCTTTCCGTTGAAACCGTGCAGAATCCAAGGTTGCTTGGCCTTGTGTTTTTTGCGTAAAGCGAGGATTTCATTATGGCTTTTCACATCATGCAGAATCATGGGCTTTTGCAAAGCTTCCGAAAGTTCGATTTGCTGTTCAAAAATGGTGATTTGCTGCTCAAAACTGTCTTTGTGCATTTTATCCAAGCCCGCTTCCCCAAGGGCAAGTACATTCGGCAATTGCAGCCTTTTTTCCAATAATGCACAAGCTTCTTCTATCTGAAAATCAGTCTTATCTAACGCCCATGGATGAATACCGTAACTGAAATAGCCTTGTTCGGGACAAGGTGTTTCCAAGTTTAGATTGACGATTTGGGTGATGTCAGTCCCCCTTGCCCTATGGGTATGAATATCAATGTATTTTGTCTCCATTGCGGTCTGTTTTCTCAAAACCTGTATCCAACGCCGACGCTAATCAGATAACCAAATTCGTTGACTAGCCAAGGAAACTTCTGAAAAAGATCTGGCATGAGTTTTTCATCGTTGCCAATGATTTGGGTCGCATTGAAACCCATCTTCTCGAAAAGATAAAACGATTTCCAAATATCAACCTTGAAGCCTACTCCTATGGTGTTTTGTAACCAAAGAAAAGGCCCAAAAGATTCAGTATATTCTTCAATAGAATAACTCCCGTCATTGAGGTTATAGGTAGGTCCATATCCATGGTTTCTTGTGGTTGAGTAAGCGGCTTGAAGCTCATAAAACACAAAGGGCTTCAAATGGTCAAGACGAGGAAGGAAATACCAATTGTAGCCCAATTGCAGTCCTAAATGCTGGACGAAATTTGAGGCATACATTCGCCTATAGTAAATACTCTCTTGGTCGTCTGGCATAACCAGCCTATTGATATGGAGACGCAACCCGACCTCAATTTCATGGTTTTGATGGAATGTCCTCGAATAACCAATAATCACACTTTCCCGAAGTGTGGAGGTGTTGAAGTTGATTTTCACCGCGTTCTGGGCAAACAAACAACAAGTCACCGACAGGCACACGAACAACGCTATTGCTTTTTTTGACATGGTACAAGTACTTTTCTCGAATTGTAAACGGGAAGCGGAAAGATTTATTATTTTTGCGGCGGTTTGAAAACAGGTCTATGGGATTGAATAAGTCTACGATAGCAGGTCATTTAGCGTGCTTCGGTGCCTACTGCATCTTTGGGTTCAATATCGTTTGCTGTAAGAATATCTCCAATGCCAACGTGTTGACACCTATGGACTTGCTATGTTTTCGTGCTATGGATGCCGCGTTGCTGTTTTGGCTCCTGTCGCTCTTTATGCCTAAAGAAAAGGTGCCGGCGAAGGACCTCTTGCAAATCTTTGTGGCTTCCATGTTGGGGCTTTTCCTCACACAATACAGTTTCTTGAAAGCCATCACGCTGGCGACTTCAATCGATTTGAGTATTGCCAATACCTGCACGCCTGTCCTGACCATGCTTGTGGCAGCTGTTTTTCTTAAGGAGCCCATCACAGGGAAGAAAATCGGAGGTGTCGTGGTGAGTCTGGCAGGTGTCTTGCTGTTGATTTTCAACTCGGTTGGACTGGGTGGTGGCGCTTCTGAGACCAAGCCCTTAGGTATCGTGCTGACCATCGTCAATGCACTCACCTTTGCTCTTTATCTCGGCATCTTCCGTCCGTTGATTTCAAAATACAACGTGGTCACTTTCATGAAATGGATGTTTCTGTTTACCATGCTGGTAGCACTGCCGCTCAACATCAAGAGCCTGATTCACATTCCATTCGGTAAGATGGAGAGCAGCATAGCTTGGCAGGTGGCGTATGTGGTGTTTTTCGCTACTTTCGTCGCCTATTTCCTCATCCCCATCGGACAGAAACGCCTGCGTCCCACTTTGGTCAGTATGTATAACTACGTGCAGCCCATCATCGCCACCATCATCAGTATCGTCATCGGTCTGGACCATTTCACTTGGAAAAAAGGATTGGCTATGGTGTTGGTCTTCACTGGTGTTTGGATTGTCAACCAAAGTAGGGCAGCGGTACAACAGAATCCGAAATAATGATTATCTTTGCCGCATGGAACTGAACCTGCTGCAAACGAATATCGCTTATCTGAAGGGCGTCGGACCGAAGAAGGCCGAAGTCCTGAAGAAGGAGTTGGGCGTATATACTTATCAGGATATGCTCAACCAGTTTCCTTTCCGTTACATTGACCGTAGCCAGATTCAGAAAGTAGCCTACATCAACGACGATTCTGTGTATTATCAATTGGTGGGCACCATTTCCAATATCAAACTTATCGGTGCACCAAGGGCGACACGTGCCACGGGACTCTTTAATGATGAAACGGGCAGCATCGAAGTAGTTTGGTTCAGCGGTCTGAAGTGGATCAAGAACCGCTTCAAGCCTGGTGTGAAATATGTGCTGTTCGGCAAAGCGAGCGAGTTTAACCACAACTTCAATTTTGTCCACCCTGAAATAGAGGAATACGACCCCAACGACCCGCTTATCGGGGAAGGGCTGCAAGGCATCTACAACACCACTGAGCGCATGAAAGACTGCGGCTTGGGAACACGCACTATCGCCAAACTGCAAAAGCAAATCCTGCAACAGGTCTACGAGTACATCCCCGAGACATTGCCTAAGTCCCTCATTGAAGAATACCAGCTGATACCGCGCCGTTACGCCTATTACGAGATACACCTGCCCACCAACAACATCGAAATCCAGCAAGCCACGCGGCGACTGAAATACGAGGAGCATTTCTTCTTCCAGTTGAAGCTGCTGCGCAACAAGATGCACCGTGAACAGACTGTCAAAGGACACGTTTTCAATGTAGTGGGTGACTATTTCAACAGTTTCTATAAGGAGTATCTACCTTTTCCACTCACCAATGCCCAAAAACGTGTCATCAAGGAGATCCGAAAGGACTTGGGTTCAGGTCGGCAGATGAACCGTTTGCTGCAAGGTGACGTGGGTAGCGGAAAGACCATCGTTGCCCTGATGGTGATGCTTCTGGCTTTGGACAACGGCTTTCAAGCCTGCCTGATGGCCCCTACGGAAATTTTGGCCACACAGCATTTTGCCACTTTGCAGGAACAGCTGAAGGACATGGATGTCAATTATGCCCTGCTGACGGGTTCTACCAAGATAGGAGAGCGCAGAAAGATTTATGCAGGACTGGCCGACGGCACGATTCAGATGGTGGTAGGCACACATGCCCTAATAGAAAGCAAAGTGGTTTTCAAGAACTTAGGTCTGGCTATCATCGATGAGCAGCACCGTTTTGGAGTGGAACAAAGGGCCAAGTTTTATGAAAAGACGGAGATTCCTCCACATACCCTCGTGATGACGGCGACCCCCATCCCTCGCACCCTCGCAATGACGCAATATGGCGACTTGGATGTCTCCAAGATTGACGAACTGCCTCCGGGGAGAAAGCCTGTGCAAACCTATCACGTCTACAACGACGACCGCTACCGCATCATGATGTTCATGAAAAAGCAAATTGCCCTCGGGCGACAGATTTACGTGGTCTATCCTTGCATCAAGGAATCGGAAAATACGGATATGATTGCGCTTCAGGAGGGTTATGAGGCCTTGTTGCGCGACTTTCCCGAGCCCCAATACAAGCTTTGTGTCTGTCACGGACGGCTCAGTGCCGAAGACAAGGACTTCGAGATGCAGCGGTTTATTAATAGGAACGCGCAAATCATGGTGGCGACGACGGTCATAGAGGTAGGGGTCAATATCCCCAATGCTACAGTGATGATTATTGAGAACGCCAATCGTTTTGGATTGTCGCAGTTGCACCAGTTGAGGGGTAGGGTAGGGCGTGGTGCAGACCAATCCTATTGCATCCTTGTCACGGACCATAAGTTGACCAATGACGGAAAGACCCGCATGAAGACGATGTGCAGCACCAACGATGGTTTTGAGATTGCTGAAGTCGACTTGGAGTTACGAGGTCCAGGCGAGACGGGAGGCACACGCCAGTCCGGACAAATCGAAATGCTCATCGGAGATTTGCAGAAAGATGGTGCATTAATACCCCAAGTCCGCGAGGCTGCCATCAAGCTCTTAGCCGACGATCCAAAACTCGCCAAACCCGAAAACAGAATGCTACGGGAACATTATAAAGAGTTGTTTGCCCAGACTTTTGATTGGAGCCAAATTGGGTGAAATTATATCAGTTCGGATATAATTTGTAGTTGTTTTTGTGTTTTTATATTCTATCGGGTATAAAATAGTGATATTTATATAAAATTATACCCGAAAAGATGTAAAAATAAGAAAATATTTCTATTTTTGCGGCAAAATTATTCCATTATGGCTGAAAAAACCAGATTGTCGCAACAAATAAAGCTCTTGAGGAAACAATATGGGCTGACACAAGAGGACCTGTCCTACAAATCAGGTGTTGGGCTTCGTTTCGTCAGGGATTTGGAGCAAGGAAAGAAAACTTTGCGGATGGACAAGGTAAACACCGTATTGGCACTTTTTGGCAAAGAACTGGGTGTTGTCGAACAAGAGAGAGGAGGAGATATGCCATGAGAAAAGCAGAAATATATTACCGCGACACAAAAGCCGGTCTGCTCACAGAAGACGAGAATGGATACCTGTTCTGTTATGATGCGACGTATTTGGCATCAGACAACGCCGAGCCCATCAGCTTGACTCTTCCATTGACAAGTCTCCCTTACCGCTCGTCTTCCTTATTCCCCTTCTTCGACGGACTTATTCCCGAAGGATGGCTGCTTGACATCGCCGCAAGAAACTGGAAACTCAATTCTAACGACCGCATGGGATTGCTGATGACCTGCTGCAAAGACTGCATCGGTGCCGTTGGTGTAATAGGATTGGAGGAGGTTGACCTATGAGTAAATGTCTATACTGCTATCAGGAGTTGGAAGAAGGACAGAGGGATTATCATTCTTCCTGTGCCAAGAAAATCTTTGGCAAAACAGAAGCTCCAGTTCTTCCCTATTCCAGAGACAACATCAATGACTTGGCTAGGGAGTCAGTTTTGGGTAGAATTGCCGTTACGGGAGTACAGTCCAAACTCTCGATGGATGTGAACAGGGGTGGAAAAGACGAGCCCGACCGACTGACCATAATAGGACTTGGGGGCAAGTATATCTTGAAGCCCAAGTCGGAAGAGTTTCCTTGGTTGCCTGAGGTGGAAGACTTGACCATGCATCTTGCCGAAATCGCAAAAATCGACGTGGTGCCTCATACGTTGATTCGTTTCAATGATGGTGAGTTGGCCTATCTGACGCGAAGGGTTGACCGCGACATTCACGGAACGAAATATTTGATGGAAGACCTGTGCCAGATTAGCGAGCGCAACACTGCCAACAAGTATAATTCGTCATACGAGAAGATAGCTAAACTAATTAAGCTCCATTCCTCGGCCCCAATGCTGGATTTGGTCAATTTCTGGGAAGTGGTCGTGTTTTCTTGGATTACAGGCAACTCCGACATGCACCTGAAGAACTTTTCGCTCATCAGTAAGACTCCAGGGCATTATGTACTCTCGCAAGCCTATGATTTAATCAATGTGCATTTGATTTTTCCTGAAGACGAGGAGGAATTGGCTTTAACCTTAGACGGAAGGAAAAAGCGCCTAACAAAGCAAAACTTCATACAGGCAATGGCTTCATCGGGACTCGGAGACAAAGTCATAGAAAAGATATTCCACAAGTTTATGGTCGTCGTTCCAAAGTGGTATGATTTCATCGACAGCAGTTTCCTCCCATCCGAACTGAAGGAAAAATACAAGGAAGAGATTGGGGAGAATATTGGTAAGCTTCAGAAATAAATTTCTCAATTATTTGATATACAATTATATGCAAAAAGCCGGTCATTATATACAAGACCTGCTTTTGACATAAAAAGAAACTCTTATTGTTATTTGGTTACAATTCTTCTCATTTCAATTGCTTTTTCTTTAGCAAGAGTTGAATTCTCCTCGAACGATTTACTTCCGTCAATAATCATAATAACATAGGCGTTTTTCCTTGATTCTGCCTGAGATTGGTATTCCGAATTGGTCACGAAATAGCCGAAATCCATATACTCTTGTTCTATAGTGCTAATGTCAGTATTGATTTTAAATGGCTTACCATTCAGTTTGAGGTTGTCTATCATAAAGACAGACAGAATACTACCTTTTTCGCTTTGGTTTTTTGACTTAACCATACCTCCTGATGGTACAGATTCTGAAATAAGACCTTCGCTATATGTGATATCTTTGAACACAAACCGAAAACCTTGTTTTGCAAATGTACCCTCAATACTAGCCTTATTTCCAGACAAGTCTTCCATTGTCATTCGGATGCGTTTGTTTAAATAGCCTTTCGGAACAAGGAACTCAAAACCTTGGATGGAAAACTGCTCTTCAAATTCTTTTACAAGTTTATCAAGATTATCACCATAAATCGGTGAAGGTTTCTCCACCCCTTTTGAACTTCCCCTATACCCTTCCATCATATTCATCACGTAGTTATTGAATGTCGCATCATCCATATTATTACTTTTTCTCATTTTTTCCAAATCGCCCGCCGTAAACAAGATTGGATAGATTTGGAAATAATCTTGTTTCTCTTTCCATCCCATAATTCTAGTTTTCTTCTTGTTCAGCTTTGTGATATAACTTTCGATATCTCTATAATATCCTTGATGACCATTTCGAGCGGCTACAGTTGAACCGTTATCCAACCCATCTGTAAGCAAAACAATATAGTATTTCGTTTCGGGGTCTCGATGCATTATCTTCTTTCTAACATATTTTATTCTGTCTAAAGCCATATCCAAGGCATAATAGCCTACGGTGTTTTGCCCATCAGGAATTTGCCTAATAAAATTGTCCATATCGCTTCTCCCTGTTGGAGTAAGAAGGTTGTATGGAACAGATTGGGTAGACCAGTTTTTAAAAAAACCAGGTGTGTAAGAAAAACTAGTTTGAACGTCATCGCTAAAGCCAATGACATCACCCATAAGGCGGTTTTCGCGTACTGTTGCGCATGAATTAAGGGCAATCACTATCAAAATTGAAAGAAAAACTTTTGCGCAATTTTGTTTTTTAATGTTTTTTTCATTTTTCTACTTTTTGGAATTTGGTACAAAATTACAGCTATTACTTATTCTGTTTTCCATTTTATCTGTGAGTAATAATCATATTTATCATGAGTAATAATCACACATCTTCCTTAAATTCCGAAATCACATCTGTCAACCGCTTCATCTTCTCGGCAGAGAAATCTTCAAAACCGATGCAAATGTTCAGTTTCGGGCTAAACGTGGCAGTTAAACCGTAAATCCGCATGGCATCATCGAGGAAGTTGTGGTTGAGGATTATGGAAAGCATGGCCAAAAGTTCCACATCAATAGTGCGGCGTTTGAAAATGGTATAGACATTGGTGCGTTCGCAGTGGAGTTGTCGCGCCAGTTCGCTCACGGTCATCCCGCTCGCGTCGAAGACGGCTTTCACCAATTGTCCGATATGCACATTGTCTGTGTTTGCCATTGCGCCATGTTTTATGACATGAAAAAAGCGTGGAATTTATATTTTGTCAGGTGTTCCAGGGTTTCCACGCCCACCAACTCTAACAAATCATTCCACGCCAAACAATTGGCGTATTATGAAACTTATTCTTGAGTTGGTATCCCCTATGGGGAATGGTTGTGGAAAATTTGGAACACCAAGAAACGGCTTCGAATCGCTGTTATTCTATGTCAATGTGTTGTTTTTGCTACATAATTTGTTTGTTTTTCAATTAGTCAAATATTGTGGACCCTATTGGGCTACCTTACATTCATAAGCCCTTTGCTATTGCCATGTCAACCAACTTCATTGCCTCTTCATGGGAAAGCGTTTGCTCGCGTCCAGCGACAATATCTCTCATCCGTTCTTGCGAAACCTCTATCATCTCCTCACGAGTCCGCATCCCCAGCATGTCTAGATTTGTTTCCATAACAATATCTTTCTTTGAATTCATCGGCAAAGATAGACACTTTTTTCAAATCGTAAACGAGAAACTGAAAGATTTCATATGGTTATCCCTCATTTGGAAAATATATTATCCGAATAATTATTATTCCAATAATAATAGGCAAAAACCAAGAAAACTGTAGCCATACCCTACCCAAGGTGTAACCAAGACCTTCCCAAGTAGATGAACCCTCTGTTGTTCAGTCGTTGTTCAGTGTTACAGTGAACAACTACTGAACATCAAGTGAACAACTACTGAACTTCAACCGTGGCATCTCGCAGGGAAGTGCTTTGGTAGAGCGAGGCAAGGGTATGGCAACGGCTTGGGTTTGTTATGGCACAAACAAGTCATCTAACGTCACCACGTTCTGCACCAGTCCACTATGTTCGTTTTGCTTCAGTCCGTAAGTCGCTATCATGGTCAAGTGGACACTTTTCTTTAGTGGCACGGAGTCCATCATGGTTTGTATTCGCTCGCGCAATGTTTGCTCGTATGTTCCATCTACGACGAAAGGCTTTCCGTAGAACTTAATTTCGCATAGGTTGACAATGTTGTCGGCACGGTCAATGATGAGGTCTATTTGGTGTTTCTTGCCATCCGATTCCACCACCCACGACGATTCTGTTGTGCTCACGCCCGTGATGCCCAGCTTGAACTTGATTTGGGCGAGATGCGCGAAGCATAGTTCCTCGAAGGCAAAACCACGCCATGAGTTCAAACGGGACGAAGTGCTGTTTTTCTGCCAATAGTTCGGGTCGGGCTTCTCCTTTCCATATATGAATTGAAGGTAGGTCGTGCAATAATGGTCCGTAAGTCGGTAATGTTCGGTCTTTCGTTCTCCAAAGGGGTAATAGGGCGTGATGAAATCGCTTTCGGTCAGGCCTTTGAGAATTTCCGATGCGCCGCCTCCCTCTTTGATGCCAGTAAGTTCTATGATTTCTTTGCGCGTGTATCCTCGTCGCCTTTGCGCAAGCAGTTGTATGACCTTATTGTGGTCGTCCGCATTCTTGAAAAGCGAACCAAACAGGCGCTCGAACTCGTTTTTCAGTTTCGCTTCTTTCTCGAACAGCAGTAGGTCGATGTTTTGTGCCGTGCTGTATCCTTTCTCGAAAAGACTCAAATAGTGCGGTATTCCACCAAAAACCATATAGGCTTGTGCCACATCGTATCGGCTTACCGTCATTTCCCTTTGGTGGAAATACTCCTCGCATTCAGCCAAAGTGAACGGATGGAGTTTCATTTCGCGGTTCAGTCGGTTGTAAAGTCCGCCCTTGTTGTTGATGAGGTTGTCTTCCATCCATGAAGTGGCAGATCCGCACACTATCAGCAAAATATTGTCGCGTTTTGCTGCCCAACCATTCCAGAAATGCTCAAAAGCGGGGATGAATCGTGAACGGGCAGTGTCCATCCACGGTAATTCGTCAATGAAGACCACTTGTTTGCTTCCGTCGTTTTTCTGTTCAAGCAGCCGTTCCAAGAGACGGAAGGCTTCGAGCCACGACTTGGGGCAAGGTTCGCCTGTCAGTCCGTAGTCTTGAAGCGAGTAAAAGAAAGCCTGTAATTGGTCGCGCAATAAATACTTCTTGTCGCGGTCGTAAGGCGACAATCCCGTGTGCCAGAAGGCGAATCGGTTTTTGAAGGTTTCTTTTATCAAGAAGGTTTTGCCCACACGCCTTCGGCCATAAACGGCCACAAACTCCGAATTGTCAGCCTGATAGAGTTGCTCAAGTTCAGCAATTTCTTTTTTTCTTCCAACGATGTTCATGCTTGCTAATTGTGTTTTATTTAACTACGTTGAATTTTCAATTTCTCCGCAAAGGTACAAAAAACATTAATTCTGGAGAAATAAAGCGCTTTATTTCTCTAAAATTGGTCATTTTTTTCGGTTTTGGAGAAATAAAGCATTTAGGGTTGCCGCACCGTGGCGGCTAAAATCTGTCCCTGTCCCACTGGCGGAGGCTGTCCCCCAGAGACGAGTACCTTATCGCTGGAAAAGGTTGTCCCACCCTGTCCCAAAGTGTCCCACTGTCCCAGGGGTGGGACAGGCGGGACAGGTGGGACGATTCTTGATAGCATATCGTGACCTTATGGAAGCCTTTAGGTTTTACTCCCCCTTTACTCAAACACTACTGAAACTTTACTCAAATTCTAATCAAATTTTATGATACGCCAACATAACACTGACATAACACTGACTTGGCTTTAAGGCAGACAAAGGGATGGAATTTTAACAAAGCACAAATCGCTCAACACTGGATGTTCTGGAAAGGAATCAATCCTCTGCTTTCTTCTCTTTCCTGAACGAATAAAACTTATTTGTCAAATAGCTGAACGTCACACAGATGATGGAGATGATGACATAGGAGACGGTAGGCCACCATTGGAAGACTTCGACAAAGAGCTTCAAGCCGAAATAGTTGATAAGGATATTGCCAATAGTCACAAGGAAGTATCTGATCATCTGTGTTCTGCCACATAAAGAGGAACCCGAGAAACTGATGTGTCGTGCCATCCAGAAACCCGTCAGGAAAGTGATGGGGAATTTGAACACGAAAGCGGCAATATGGGGCGTGAAAGCAATGAAACCAAGGTCAAACACCTGGGCATGAAATACATAATGGTAGAATATATAATATAGTACCCATTCCAAAACCAAATTCATTCCTCCGCAGGCTCCATAACGGAACAACTCAAGGCTCATCACCTTGCGGAAAGGTGGATAGAAAAAGTCGATGACGGTGGTCAAGGTGCGTTCTATCCAGGATTCTATGTTGCGAAGGGCTGACATCGGGCGGCAAAAATAGGAAATCTTTGATTCAATGGGGTTAATTACAACCAAATCACTTCGAAATTCTTGAGTAAACCGGAGGCTTTCGGCACATCATCGGTGAAGCCCAACACATAACCGCCACCACCCGACCCCGAAATCTTCACGCCGAAATGGAAATCGAAGTCTCTTGTAAACAAGTCCATCATGTTATCGGTAATCATTGGGCGGAGAAACTCCAACTGTCCTATGGTAAGTTGTTTCAGGGAGTTGAAGAACAATTCTGTATGGTCGTTTATCATCGTATTAATGCAAGCTGACACACAAGGCACATACTCTGATTGAAATCGGCGCAGGAACTCGGTATCCTCGCGCTGTTGTTTGAAATAATCGACCAGCGGCTTGGTGTTACTTTTTATCTTTGTGTCGATGAGACAGATGTGGATGTCTTTCTTCAAAAAGTCGTCAGGAAGTAGTTCCACACCCATAGGGGTAATCTTGAAAGGTTTACCAAGATAGCATTGCAAAGGGTCTATGCCTGAGCTGCTCCCGTGAAAATAACTTTCCATCTTGCCGAACATCTCTTTGAGCTTCAGCCCATCCTCGGTCTTCTGCTTGGCGTAGGCATCATAGACAGCAGCCACCAAAGTACCCGAACTGCCCAATCCGTAGCCCGAAGGCACATTGGAGTCTAAAAAGAGATTGTACTGCAAATCGTGGTTAAACCTTTGTAAATCGAACAAGTCTTTGATATCCAAAGAGGAAAGATACTCCGCAAAGCGTTGCAGGCTGGCATTGGAGGCAGCAACACCTTGAACCGAAAGAGAGGGAGCAAAACGCCACTGTGCTGAGAACTGCTTCAAAGGCACCATCAAAGCAGTACTGTCGAAAATCATCGAGTACTCGCCGAATAGAATCACCTTACTATAATAACGCTCTCTCATCACACCAATAATTTTGGCCAGTCGCCCACATGGTCAGCAATCCAACGGCCTTGGTTACAATAGGTTACCAATTCACTCTTGATGAATTTTTCCACTTTTTTAGCCTCACTCTCTGGATAAAGCAGATGCACATTAGGGCCGGCATCCAAGGTGAAACACAGCGGAATTTGGGTCTCGTTTCTGAAGTTCCGAACCTCTTCGATGATATGCAATGTATTGGGTTTCATCAAGATAAAGGACGGATTAGAGCACATCATCAAGGCGTGAAGCTGTAGGGCTTCTGACTCGGTGATATTAATAAAGGTGTCCAAATCACCTGATTTCAAGGCCGTCAGTAAGTTTTTGATATTCTCGTTGGCTTGTGCATAACGTGCTGGAGCGTATGGATTACCTTCCATCAGGCCATGTCCTGCACGACTGGAAACGGATTTTTTCTCGCCGCTGACAATCAGGATGCTGTCGCGGAAGGTCTTGAAAACAGGATGTATGTCGTTTTCCAACGGAACAGCATATTCATCGGAACTGCCATTGTAAGCCTCCGTTGCGCCCCAAAGTGCCATCTTGGGATACACCGAGCGGCAGGCACTTCCCGAGGCCAAACGGGAGAAATAGGAGGCTTTTTGCGGAACGACAGAGAAAATTCCAGCACGTTGACGTTCCGTTCTAGCGAGCCAATATTCTATGTCGAGCAAGCACATCACGAAAGCGCTCATTGATGAAGCCGAAGAAGCAATGCCCGAGGAATGCGGGAAGGTGTTGCGGCTCTCGACCTTCATATTCAGTTGGTTGATGAAAGGGAAAAACGCTTGGTTGTCAAGCAGAAACTTCTCAATCTTTGCTCCAAAAGCCGGATTTTCCTTGCCTTCGAAGAAGAACTGGAAGCCCAAATGCTCCGACTTTTCGTATTGGATGAATGTCTCAGTGCAACATTCCGACAGTGTGAAGCTGATGGACGGATTCTGAGGGAGTTGTTTTCCATGTTTGCCCCAATATTTCACCAAGGCGATGTTCGAAGGACTTTGCCAGCCCACTTTGCCTTGAAAGCCGTTGGGCACCTCGCCTTTGAAGGCTTCATTTAACCAAATCTTTTCCATTCGGCAAAAATAGCAAAAAATCACAACACGATATCCTTATATCCAAAAATCACCTCCAAACCTTTTCCTTTGAAGTATGCTCTCACTTGGCTTTCATCCCAATCTGTAGCGGCAAGGATGAAATCTCCCCCCCAAGCACCTAAGGATTTCAAGACACCTTCAAAGTCGAGGAAACGCTTTTGAATGGTTCCTTGTCCGATACAGCGGGCAACGATGCGTTCGTGGCATTGCATCAACAAACCGAACTCGTCAAGACTTTGGCATTTGGGTATCGCCCGACTGATTTCTGAAATGGCTTCTATGTCTTTCTCCAAATTGATAGGATTGGCTTTCTCCAAAAAGGCTTTGATTTCCTTTGAGGAGCTTTGCTTTTGGCCTTGATAGATGAAAAAGAGGTGGTCGGCGAAGGGAGGGTTGAAATCTACAGGTTCAACTTTTTGGGTCGGCCCTTCGACAGGCTCAGGGACCTCAGTTCTTACTTGATAATAAATTGGTCCATCTGCTGTAGCGCAGGCAATATCGTAGCCTGATCCACCAAAGGTCAGTTTCAGTAATTCGTAGGGATTCACGTTGGCCCATCTCGCAAGATTGGCTATCAGGGTGGAGCTGCTTCCGAGTCCCCAATTGGGGTTGAAGTCTAAACGAGTGGTGAATCTCAGGTCATTGCCTTCAAAAGCTTTGGGATTCAGCTGCTTGACGGCTTGAAGAATCTGACTTAGCCTTGTGGCTTTATCAGGGTTGTCTGAAGATAAGTTCATCAGATTTTCACGGTTCAAGGTCACAGAGAACCATTTGCCTTCAGGGTGCCAAGCTTCCCAATGCAAACAGTTCTCATTGGAATCAAGGGCTTCTATTTCAAGACTTTGACCCAATTTCAATGGTAACGCCAATGCCAATGCGCCTTTCAGAACGAGGTATTCGCCTGTCAATAGGAATTTTCCGTGGGAATGATATTGTCGAATCATTGGAGGTGTTTTTTATTGCACGCAGAATGCGCAGAATTTTGAGAATCGCGATGCGACACTAATTTATTGTCCAATAGGCTTCTCATAATTCCCATAATTCTGCGTGAGATTAATGATACTTATTGACAATTCTATGTATTCCATCCATCAAATCATCCACGTTAAAATTGATGAGCAATCCAACTTTTTTCCCAGTCAGTTTCAAATAAGAGGTCAATTGTTTATAATGAACAGCGCACAATTCTTCAACGGATTTTAGTTCTATTATGAGTTGATCTTCTACAATAATGTCTAATCGTAATCCTTCACCGATTTCACAACCTTTATAGATAACGTTTATTGGAACTTCCATTTCTGCTTTCAAGCCTTTTAGTTCAAGCTCTTTCATCAAAGCCTTTTGATAAACTTTTTCCAATAGACCAGGCCCCAAAGTCTTATAAACTTCCATGGCACATCCTATTACCTTATAACTTAATTTGTCATTATTGTATTCAGTCATAATGAATGATTTATTATTTGTCACGCAGAAATCGCAGAATTTTGAGAATCGTGATGCGACACTAATTTATTGTCCGATAGGTTTCTCATAATTCCCATAATTCTGCGTGAGAAAAATTATCTTCTGAGTGATTCCAAAAACTGTTCCACCGCAGCATAAGACACCGTTTTGTCCTTGAAGTATTCCCGCGCCTTTTTCTTATCCTCATCTGAGGCATTCAGTTGGTTCAGGATGTTGTTCAAGTGCATCTTCATGTGTCCGGCTTGGATGCCTTTGGTGGTCAGGGAACGCACAGCAGAGAAATTGTTGGCCAGACCCATAGTAGCTGCAATCATCATCAGTTCAGGGGCGGTGGGATTGCCCAAAAGTTCAAGGGTCTTTTTCGCCAAGGGATGCAGGCTGGTCAGTCCGCCTACGGTACCTAAAGCCATTGGAACCTCCAATTCGAAATGGAAGATACCATTTTCTATCGTGACAAAAGAAAGGCTCTCATAGTGTCCGTTGCGCGAGGCGAAGGTGTGTCCGGCAGCCTCTACAGCCCGGAAATCATTGCCTGTGGCAATCACCACTGCATCGATGCCGTTGTAGATACCTTTATTATGAGTTGTGGCTCGGTCAGTATCGATGTGGGCAATGTCGACGGCTTTCTTGAATTTCTTGGCATATTCAGCACCTGAAAGATGTTCGTCGATGCCGTTCAGCTGTTCAACGGGGCATTCCACCCAGACTTTAACGCGGCAGTCCGGCGTATTGTTTGACAGGATGGTCATGATGATTTCCACCTTGCGGAGGTCTTCGGGCAGGTCTTTCTGCTCGTCGAAGAAGTCCTGCAGGCTGTGGCCGAACTGCTCCAATGCGGAGTTGATGAAGTTGGCGCCCATCGCGTCACCTGTGTTGAACTCGACGCGGATCTGGTAGTAATCGGGAATCTGCGCGGTGTAGTCGATGAGTTGCATCCCGAGGATGCCGCCCCCACGTTTGCGCATCTTTTCGGTCATCGCATCGGTATCGGCCAGCAGGCGTTCTTTGATTTTAGGGAAGAGGGCAAAAAGCTGTTGCTTGTCGCCGCTCCAGCCGAAATGCACCTGTCCGACCTTGCGTACGTCGACCACTTCGGCATGAAATCCGCCTCTGTCGCCCCAGAACTTGGCTGCCGCTGAGGCTGCCGCCACTACGGAGCTCTCCTCGATGACCATAGGCACGACATAGTCCTTGTCGTTAATGGTTACATTGGGCGAAATACCGTAGGGGATGAAAAAATTGGTGATGGTGTTCTCGCTGAACTCGTCAAAGAGCTGTTGCTGCTTCGAGTCGGGATGCCAATAGCTTTTCAGCAGATTGACCACCTCGCCTGGATTCTCGAAGTAGTTGGCAATCAGCTTCAGTTTCTCTTCTTTGAGCAGCTTGGAAAAGCCCTTTTTTATGCGTTCGCGAGTAGCCATAATGGTTTACCAATCCTCCTCTATTATCACTTTTTCCGGTACGAGGCTCTCCTCAAACTTTTGCCCCCAGTCCTCGCCAAAGGCGGCCATCTGGTTCAGATACGAGTCCCAAATGGGCTGATACAGCGGGTCTTCCTTGTTCATCCATTCCTCACACGGATGGTTGCTTTGGGTCTTCTGCATGAAGTCGGTCAGGGTGTAACGCACACGTCCTTCACGTACCTCGATGGTGAAATAATAAGTAATCCAGGGCCATTTCGACTTGACGGGATCGCCGTTGTCAAGCTGGAATTGATGCTTGCCTTTCATCGTGCGTCCATCATTTTGCTGCAGGATGGTGGAAGGACTCTTGTAGTAAGAGTTCATAAAGTTGCTGTAAATGCGGTTGAATACCTCATCCTGAGTACCTTCTGTAGGAATAACTTTGCGGAAACAAATCTTCTCAGTCTTGGGGTCGATAGGCAGGTTGGACTGGGCATAGACAGCCGTAGCAAACAAGGCGGCGATGATGAACAAAACAGTTTTTTTCATGGTTTGAAATTTTTGACAAAATTAGTAATAATTCGGTTTGATTTTGCATGTGAACCGTGAAACTTGCAAATTTTAGGCCAAAATCAAAGCGGAATCATTTGCGAATCGTCTGAACAGTCGACATTGATTTGTGGATTGCCCTTATAATACAAGGTAGAAGCCGAAAGAAGGAACCCGCTCATGGTTTCCGTAACATTGACAGTGGCCTCCGACGCACCATCCAAATAAACGCTCATGTCTTTCACTTCGGCCTGAACCATATTAATGGTGCCTGCTTCCTTGACCTCAATGGATGCTGAGGGCATCGAACCGCCGAAAACGATAAGTTGCGAGGAAATTCCTACACCTGTGGTGAAGGATTGCTCGACATTAAAATAGCCCTTGCAGGAAGACCCTTTATGTGCGTAGACGGCGCAACTTGTTCCATTAAAGTTTACACCATACATTTGCGAACCATAGGTTAAATCTATGCCACATGATTGGGAAGTAACTGCGAAACCATTGCAAACAGAACCGTTGTGCAACTCAATATTCACATCTTCCAGTTCGAAAAGACCTTCCATAGTGATGACAGAGGCGTTATTGACCTTAATGTAAAGATGTTCTCTTTCAGAAGTATGCACTTTTGCCTTGAAAACCGACCCCGGCTGTTTGTAAACCGCTCCTTTGAACTCAATGTTCATCCAACAGTTTGTATCCCAGACCGATACGTATTCTTCCAAATAGGCGGAGTATTCCAGTTCCACATAGGAATTCAGGCTATCATAGACGAAAGTGACATCCCAGGCGTCATCGACATAAAACAATGAGATATCAGTGTTTTCATACACGGTTTTCTGCTTGAGGGTCATATCGGGGTCTTTCTTGCACGAGGTGGCAAAGCAAAGGGCCACGCAAAGGATGAATAGGGTTTTAATCGTTTTCATATTATTTAAACGTTTTTGTTGTGGAGTTATTATTGATGATGATAAGGCTCGCCCTTCAGAATGGTGAAAGCACGATAAAGTTGCTCGACGAAGATGAGGCGCACCATCTGATGGCTGAAGGTCATAGGTGAGAGCGACAGTTTGGTGTTGGCTTTGTCATATACCTCTTGTGCAAATCCGTAGGGACCTCCGATGATGAAGACAATCCGCTTGGCTCCCGAAGCCATCTGCTTCTCTAAACTTTCGGCAAATTCCACTGAAGTAAACTGCTTGCCGTTTTCGTCCAAGAGGATGACTTGGTCGCCGGGTTGCAGTTGTTGCAGCAGCAGGAAACTCTCGGCTTTTTTCTGTTGTTCCTCGCTGAGGGTCTTGCGGTTGCGCGGGTCGGGAATCTCCTTCATCTCGAATGAGGCGTAATGTCCTATCCGTCCGACATATTTCTTGATGCCAGTGATGAGGTAGTCCTCGTCGGTTTTTCCTATGACGAGCAGCAGAATTTTCATTGCAAGATTTTTTTGGCTTTCTCTCGGTCTTGTTCCAGTTGGGCTTTTAAGGCTTCCAATCCGTTGAACTTCACCTCATCACGGATGCGGTCGATGAAGTGGACGCGAATTTGTTTCCCATACAAGTCGCCGTCGAAGTCGAACAGGTTGACCTCGATGATGGGTTGGTTCTCTCCTCGGTCACCAATGGTGGGGCGATGTCCGATGTTGGCCATTGCTTTATAGGACTTGCCGTCATAGTCGACTAGACAGGCAAAAACGCCGCCACGGTTGATGAGCATATATTCCTTGGGCAGTTCAAGGTTAGCCGTCGGGAACCCGAGGGTGCGGCCTATCTTATTGCCCACCACCACCTCAGCGGTGATGGAATAGGTGTAGCCCAGCAGTTGGTTGGCACTCTTCACGTTACCCACAGCAAGGGCGTTGCGGATCTTGGTGGAACTCACCGCGATATTCTCTACATCTTGTGCCTCCACCCGTTCCACTTGGAAATTGTATTTCCACATCATGTCGTTGAGCAGACCGAAGTCGCCCATGCGGTTTTTGCCGAAGTGATGGTCGTAGCCCACCACAATATAGGCAGGATGGATATGGTCGATGATGTATTCCTTGATAAACACTTCGGAGGGTGTGCGTGAAAACTCCTTAGTGAAGTTGATGATGACCACATTGTCGATGCCAAACTCCTCAAATTTCTCAAGTTTCTCTTCGGGGGTGCAGAGAAAACGCAGGTTAGAGCTGTCGATGTTGAGCACCTGACGCGGGTGGGGGCTGAAGGTGACCACAACAGTCTCTCCATTAATGCCTTGCGCCAAGTTCTTCATCTTGTTGAAGATGGCCTGATGCCCAAGGTGAACGCCATCGAAGGTGCCTATGGTGACTACGGCATTGGGGATGTTGCGGGCTTCTATGATGTTTCGAAATATTTTCATCATTCAAAAAACTGATGGATGATATATTGTGCTATTTGAACCGCATTAGTCGCTGCCCCTTTGCGGATGTTGTCGCTGACCACCCAGAGGTTCAAACCGTTAGCGATGCTGTAGTCGCGGCGGATGCGGCCTACAAAGACTTCGTCCTTGTCGTAGGCGGTGAGGGCCATGGGGTAGAGGTTGGCACTCGGGTCGTCTTGAACCACCACACCCGGCATCGCTGCCAACAACTTGCGAACTTCGTCTATCTCGAACGGCTTCAAGGTCTCCACATTGACCGCCTCGCTGTGTCCTCCTGTAACAGGCACGCGGCACACGGTAGCGGTAATGGCAATGTTGGGGTCACGCAGTATTTTTCGGGTCTCGTTCACCAGCTTTTCTTCCTCTGTGGTATAGCCGTTGTCGCAGAAATCACCCCCATGTGGGAGGACGTTGCGATAAATCTGATGCGGATAGGCGTTTTTTAGTTGAGAGTTGAGAGTTGAGAGTTGAGAGTCAGTTGAGAGTTTTAAGTTGGCAGTTGGCAGTTGGGAGTTTTCTATTTCTTCGCGGTTCAATTGATTAATCCCTTTGATTCCGCTGCCGCTCACGCTTTGATAGGTGGAAATCACCAGGCGTTTGATGCCGTACGCCTTATGGATAGGGGCCAAAGCCATCACCATCTGCATCGTCGAGCAATTGGGGTTGGCAATGATATGAGTTTTATCGGTAATGGTGTCGGCATTAATCTCCGCTACCACCAAAGGCACATCCTTCTCCATACGCCAGGCTGAGCTGTTGTCGATGACAAAAGTGCCATTGGCGGCAAAACGAGGGGCGTATTGCTTGGAAGCCGCAGCACCAGCTGAGAAAATGGCAATGTCAGGACGTGCGGCAATAGCCTCTTCCACGCTGATTACTTTATAAGTTTTGCCTTGAAAGATGATTTCCTTGCCGACGGACCGTTCCGAGGCAGCCACAATCAATTCATCGATACGAACCTTTTGTTCGCCAAGCACTTGGAGCATCTTTGAGCCTACCAAACCGGTGGCTCCCACCACTGCGATTTTCATTCTCTTATCCTTTTGTTATCAAAGTGCAAAAGTAGGAATTTTATTGCAATGAGGCTAAAGAGACGTGTTATTCTTCTCGTTCTGCGCAGAAAAGAGTCAAATCGTGTAAAGCTTTATTGACTTCGGAAAGTGGTAAGTTTTCCAAGGAATGCAGGGCTTTCTCTGAATAGACAGGCAGCAAAGCCTTTGCGATTTCCATGTTCTCGCAGTCAATCAGGTCGTCACGCAACTGGAAGAGGATGCCGAAGTTGAGTCCGAAAGCAGAGATTTGTTGCACCAATTTGGGAGCAGCCTGCACCGAGAGGGCACCCGCCGCACAGCAGGAACGCATCAGCATAGCGGTCTTACGGGTGATGATGTCGATGTATTTTGTTGTTTTTTCCGACTGCGAGACGCAGTCGGCGACAAGGCTTTGCATCAGCTCCCCTTCGCTCATGGCGGCGGTGGTGCGGAGCATTTCGTTCAGGATGTCGGTATCGTTGGCAATCAGCATCATGGCCTTTGCCAGTAGGTAGTCGCCAGACAGTACTGCCGACAGGTTACCGAACCGGGACTTCACGGAAGCTTTGCTACGCCTCATGTCCGCGTCATCCACTACATCATCATGGATGAGGGTGGCACTATGCACCATTTCCACGAAGGTGGCGGCTCTCAATGTTTGCTCGTTGACCTTACCCAACAACTTGGCGCTGAGCAGTACCAGAATGGGTCTCAGGCGCTTGCCTCGCGAGTCGCGTACGTAACGCATGATGCTACCCATAGGCTCGGTGTCGGACTGGAGAGCCTTGTCGAAGAAAGCTTCAAACTGAGCTAATTCAGCGGCGATGGGTGATATGATTTGCTGTAATGATTTCACGGGTGCAAAGGTAGGGATATTGTTGCACATCTGACCTACCTTTGTGCGTTTTTCAGCGCGGCAACCAGCTCATTACTGATATTGTTGCCTAACTGGCGACAAACATCTTGACTCCAACGTTGCGCCATTGCGATTCGAGCGGATTGATTTTCAAAGCCTTGCAGCATAGCATAGATATAGCCGGCATTGAAGTTGTCCCCCGCTCCTACGGTACTGACCGTCTCAATAGCTTGTACAGGATAAGGTTCGCAGCTTTCAGGCGTATAGACGTGAATCGATTGCGCCCCGTCGGTCAGGATTAAGGTGCGGCAATACTGGCTCACCTTATCGTAGATGGCATCGCCGTCGTGCAACCCATACAGATAGCCAAAGTCCTCCATCGACCCTCGCACCACATCTGCCAGACGCATGTTCTCCTCGATATTGACCATCACCTCCGGCAGGTCAGCGATATGGTTCTTGCGGAAGTTGACGTCATAATAAAGCCAGGCCCCCGCCTCGTGTGCTGCATGCAATAACCCTCCTACAACGGGTCGTATCACAGGGTTGATGGCGAAAAATGAGCCAAAGAGTATCACATCGTTCTCATGTATCTCCGGCAACTTTCCGTCTAATGACACAGATGCATGGTCTTTATAGAATACATATTGCGCATCATTGTTTTTGTCCAAGAAAGCCAGCGAGATATGCGACTTGACATTCTCGTGTCGACAGACATACTCCGTCGACACGCCATTATCTTTCAGAAAGTTGCAAATCAGGTCGCCCACATGGTCGCCTCCCACCTCTGTCACCATCACGCAAGGCACCCCTGCCCTTCCGAGTGAAACAATACTATTGAAAGTTGAGCCTCCCGGTACGGCTTTCTGCGGCTGGTCGTCTTTAAACAGGATGTCGAATACAGTCTCACCAATTCCTATTACACGATTCATTGTCATATCTTGATTCTATTAGTTTCCGTTTTGCAAAAATACTTATTTTTCTCTTCGCAGTCATGAAATTGTTTTGTTAAAAACCGAACCTTATCCTTACATCGGAGTTAAGCTAGACTTACATCGGACTTAGAAATCTGTCTAAAATGTTAAATTTTGACCATTTTACAACGCTATAATGTTAATTGTTTGTCAAAACGACTAAAGCTGTCATGCTGTCCCAGCCGTACACTTTATGGTACAGTGGGACAGGGACTGTTTTGACAAACATCACGGGGACTGCCAATTCCTCTTTGTGTTTCTTCAACTGAAACTGCAACAGCAATAATCATAACAGTATCAAAATCAGACTTGTTGAGGTTTGTTGCAGTTAAAATCACAGAGAGAGCGCCAGGGAAGCACACCACCTCGTAAGTTTGCCACAAGCAAACTAGGAGTTTGGTACAAGCGAACTGGAAGTTTGGTACCGCCAAACTTGATTCACTTTTGGCAAGGCGTACCCAAGGTGTTAGCAAGGTGCAGGCATACTCTACCCATAGTGTAGCCATACTTTTGCCATACTTTAAAGTATGGTTACATTATGGCATTAGTATGGCATCAGTATGGCAACTCCTTGGGGAAGGCGAAGGAAGTCCAAAGGAAGTGTATACACTTTTGCACGAAATTTGCTATTTTTGCGTTTAATTTGATGCGATAAACAATTCAACGATTAACCGTTCACATCATGAGATACACCTTCATCATCATCGCGACCGTGACCTTGGTAGTGCTTGGTCTGCTGGCTTTTGCGACACCGGACAAGAGCCCCAACTACCCCAATAACCCTCAAACCCCGAAAAACAACTATGAGACTATGTGGAAAAAAGTAAAGGAAAACCTCCAAAATGACCTGCCGGAATCGGCGGAAAAAGAATTGGACGCCATTGAAAAACAGGCGGTCAAAGATCAAAACAACATTCAACTGTTGAAGACCTACCTCTATCGGCAGCAAATCTTCCTGCGTACTGTCGAGGAAGACCCCGACCAGCACTTCATCCAATATTTGGAGTCGAAAGAAGGACAATTGGACGAGGTGTGCAATGCCTTGCTGCACGAGGAAATCGCCAAAGCCTACGCCGATTATCTTGAAGAAAACGAATGGCGCATCAACGAAAACCTGGCCATTGAAGGTGGCGACCTCTCGAAAATAGAGATGAAATACTGGGATAAGGCGAGTTTTGAATCCCGTATCAACCAGCATTATGCGGAAGCTCTGAAACCTGTTGAGGCCTTGAAGCAAGCTGAAACGGGATATTACATGGTGCTGTACGACGAGATTCCCCAAGATGCGGTAGAGCATCTTGACTATGAGGCTTCGCTCTTTGAGTTTATGTTCCATCGAGTGGCGAAATACTATCAGGAACAATCCGATGCCGACGATGTGGTAGGTGAGACCGATGCCTGGTGGCTGCCCGCCAAGGACTTCGTGAAAGTTGACTTGGGCAATGCGGACAATCCGCTTATCAAATGCCTGAAGATTTATCAAGACCTCATCGCCTATAACCTCAAGAACGGCAACGAGGACGTGTTGATTTACAACGACTTCAAGCGTTTGGAGTTTGTCAACAACACCCTTGGCATCCTTCTCCATTACACCCAATACCAAGCTGCTATGGAGGACTTGAAGGCGCAGCACAAGGACAATCCGCTTTCTGCCGAAATCACCGCTTTGATTGCGAGGAACTTGATCCATCAGTTAGAAAACAACGATGAAGACAGCACCTATTTCGACAACTACAAGAAGGCCAAGACGCTGTGCGAAGAGGCCATCGCCAAATTCCCGAAAACCAGGGGTGCCAAGAACTGCCAAAACCTTATCAAACAGATAGAAGACCCGAGCATAGACATCGCCTTAAATGAAGTTCAACTCCCCAATGAGGCTATCCCCGCTGTGTTGGAATACAAGAACGTGACCGCACCTTATTACAAAATCATCCAAGTCAGCGAGAAAGAATTAAACCAACTGAACGAATTGCAAAAGGAAGACTTGCTCAAGGAATTGAGTAAAAAGAAAGTCATTGCTGAACAAGAACTCACCCTTCCTGCTGAGACCGACTACCGTATGCACAGCTCCTTGATAGCATTGCCTGCCTTGGAAAGAGGTTTTTATTACCTTGTGGGTAGCACCAAGAAAGACGAAAAGAATGAGAATAAGATGCTGGTGCTCAAGTTCGAAGTCTCCCAGCTGGGTTTCATTGCTGACCGAAAGGACGACAAGATGACTTTGGTCACCGTGGACCGCAAAACGGGGAATCCTGTGGAGGGGGTCACCGTGGAACTCTTTCGCCGCGAGTGGAACTACGAGGCTCGCGGATACAAGTTTATCATTATAGAGACACTTAAAAGCGACCGCAACGGCGTGGTGAAACTGACAAAACAAACGAATGATTCATTTAGTATCAACCTGCGCAAGGGTGACGACAACCTGCTTTCTGGACACTATTTCCGCCTTTCAGAGCCCTATCGGAACACCAACGAATACTACACCACTTCGTTGTTTACCGATCGTGCCATCTATCGTCCCGGACAAACGGTCTATTTCCAAGGTATTGTGGTGCGCAAACAAGGCGACGACAAAACCTTAGTTCACGGATACCACGAGAGCGTATCCTTCAGGGATGCCAACTGGCAGGAGATCAGCTCGGCCAAGTTCACCACCGATGAATACGGCACCTTTAGCGGTTCTTTCGTCATTCCTACAGACCGACTGAATGGCTTGTTCCGCCTCAATGCAAACAAAGGAAGAGTCTCTATCCGTGTGGAAGAATACAAACGTCCGACCTTCGAGGTCAACTTTGAGAAACCCAAGGAGCAATACAAACTTAACCAAGAGGTTACGGTGCGTGGTGACGTGAAAGCCTACGCTGGTTTCGGTTTGGACGATGTGGAATATACCTATCGCGTGGTGCGCAAGACCGCGTTTCTCTGGCGTCTCTTCTCGCCTGTCGAGGACGAGCAAATCACTTACGGTAAGGCTCGTACTGATGCCGAGGGCAAGTTTGCTGTCACCTTCCACCTGAAACCCTCATTGGGCGTTGCCCCTGAGAAGCAGCCCTTGTTCACTTACGAAATAGAGGTAACCGCCACGAGCAAACAAGGTGAGACCCACAGCGACACTTATTCTATTCGTGCCGGCTACAACGAAATCGCCATCAATACAGATTTACCTATGGAGGTTGAGAAATCCGACATCGGCAATTACCACATTAGCGTGAGCAACCTCAGTTGGCAGCCAGCCAAGAGCCGCATCTCGCGTAAGATTTACCGCTACGAGGATGCAGCTAAAATCAATTACTTTGGGGCGATGGGACGTAGCGGAACATTGGACAGGCAAGTGCTGAGTGATGCGGAGTTGGCTAGCCTCTTCCCGGAGTTTAGCTTTTATGACAAGCAAAACAAAATATTGGTGGACGAGGCCACAATGACTGTGGACGACAAAGCCAAGTTCTACGAAGGTAAGGCTTTGGGACCGGGCGAGTATGTGGTGGAATTGGCCAGTTTGGATGACCCATTGGCAAAGATTTCACAGCAGTTCACCGTGTTTGAAAACGGCTCCAAAAAGCTGCCTTTCACCACGATGGAATGGAAACACATCGACAAGACAAGTGCACACCCTGGTGACGAAGTCCGCTTCGACCTCGGCAGTTCGGCCAAAGGTGTGAAGATGTGGGTGCAGCTGATGCATGGCGATGAAATCCGTTTGGAGAAATGGATTACTTTGGACAACGAGGTGCAAACCTTGAAATATAAGGTGACGGAACAAGACCGTGGAGGTCTCGCCTTGAAGACGGCTTTTGTGAAAGAGAACACGCTCCACACCAATAAGAAGACCATCTCGGTGCCTTTCGACAACTACGACCTGAACGTGAAACTCGCCACGATGCGCGATAAGCTCAACCCAGGTGCTGAAGAGACTTGGGAAGTGACCGTCAGCGACTACAAGGACAAACCTTTGGAAGCGGGTCTGTTGGCTGGCATGTACGATGCCTCATTGGATGTGTTTGCCCGCAACCACTGTTGGTTCAGTATGAGTCCTGCGGTCGTTTTCAGCAATGATTTTGTCACTGATCGACTGGGCTTTATCTCCTCGGCCACCCTTGGCGAGTACTTTTATTTCGCTGAGCTATTTAACTTCAGCCTGCCTTCCGATGCGCCTTTCTTCGATTTTGGCTATGGCTTCGGGTATCGCCGTTACGGAAAAGGAGAGCGTATGCTCTATATGGTGGAGGAAGAACGTGCCGCACCAACGGGGGCTGTGTTGCAAAAGAACGCTACCGCTGCTAATGGTATCAGTGTAACGGAGATAGTCGAAGCGGAAGAGGTAATGGATGAAGTCGCTAAACAAGATGTGGCTTATGTGGTTTCAAGCGAGGTCGCTCCTATTGGAAATGAAGCCGAGCCCACCCTCCGTGAGAACTTCAACGAAACAGCTTTCTTCTTCCCGCAGCTGCGTACTAATCAGGATGGCAGAGCGACCTTCAGTTTCACCATGCCCGATGCCCTTACCCGTTGGCGCCTGATGCTGTTGGCTTACACCAAAGACCGCAAGACGGGGACGAATGAATACACTTTCACTTCCTCCAAGCCCGTGATGATTATGGCGGATATGCCGCGCTATATGTACGATAACGATGAGCTTTGGTTTGTGGCTAATGTCATCAATACGGGCGACGAGGCTGTCACCCCGAAGGCTAAACTCGAAGTTTTCGACGCGGCCACGATGCAACCCGTCAATATCTTGGTTTCCAATGCCATGATACCGATGGAACAAATCCTGCCGGGTCGCAGCAAGGAAGTGCGATGGAAGGTGAAAGCCCAATATGGTTTGGAGTTGCTGGCTTTCCGCTTTACGGCTTACGCAGGTGAGTTCAGCGATGCAGAACAACACATCCTGCCCGTATTGAGCAGCGAAATCTTCATGACCCAGACCTTGCCCATCACCGTGAACGCTGAAACCGAAAAGACCTTCGACTTTGAGGCTATCGCCAATCCCGAGAGCCACGAAAGAGACTACAGCCTGACGCTTAACTTCAGCACCAACCCTGTGTGGTACGCGGTACAGGCCTTGCCTTACCTGGCCAATATCAGCACCGACCGTGCAGAGACAGCTTTCTATGTGTTCTATGCCAACACGCTCTCGTCCTACATTGCCGACAATATCCCCAACCTCTTGAACTACATCAAGAAATGGCAGATTGAAACGCCCGATGCCCTTCTCTCACAATTAGAGAAGGATCAAGACCTGAAAGCTATCATGCTGCAAGAGACCCCGTGGGTGCTTGAAGCCAAAAGCGAGACAGAACAACGTAGCCGTATCGCCACATTGTTTGAGGTGAACACCCTACGCGGACAGCAGACCCACGCCCTGCAACTGATGCAGCAGAAGCAGAAGTACAACGGAGGCTGGCCCTGGATGGACGGTATGCCTGAAAGTGCTTACATCACTACCTATATTCTGACCGGCTTCGGTAAGCTGCAAAAGATGGGTGCCTGGAGCTCGTTAAGCAAATCTGACCAAAACACAGCGCAAAGCATCTGCGACAAGGCGGTTCGTTACCTTGAATACGATGTAGCCGAGACTTACCGCTATATGAAGAAATACAGCAAAGGCAAGGACTGGCCCATCGGTTCCACCACCTTGGCTGAACTCTACGCCCTTAGTTTCTTCAAGGAGCAAAACTCAGACAAGGACTTCGCCAAAGCCAAAGACTATTACCTTAAGAGTTTGGATAAAGAGTGGACCTCGTTCAACTTCAACTACCGTTCAAAGGCAGCAGTTTTGCTTTACCGCACGGGTAATGAGAAGACGGCCCAGCTGATGATTCAGAGCTTCAAGGAATGTGCCCAAAAGAATGAGCAGATTGGGATGTATTGGCCGAAGAAGTACTTCAGTTTCGAGTCGCATATCGCCACCCATGCCAACATCATGGCTGCTTTTGCTGAAATCGACCAAGACCAGGAGATGATAGACCAGCTCCGTGTGTGGTTGCTCACCCAGAAACAGACCAACAGCTGGGAGAATTCCGCTTCCACCGCTGATGCCATCTATGCCCTCCTGATGCGAGGTAGCGATTGGTTTGCTGAAGGCAAAGAAGTCACCCTGCAATTTGGCAACACACCTATTAATATTGAAGGGGGTGTGGCGGGTACGGGCTTCATCCAACGCCGCTGGAACGCCAACGAAGTGACCCAAGAGATGCGTCAGCTTACTGTGAACAACCCGACTCCGCACTTGGTGTGGGGTGGTCTGTTCCGCCAATATTTCGTCCCGATTGACGAAGTCAAGAAGGACGAATCGGGCTTTACCATCAAGCGCGAGCTGTTTGTGGAGACGGTTACCGATAAAGGCAAGTTACTTGTCCCTGTGGAGAAGCAGGCTCTGAAAGTAGGAGATAAACTCACCGTGAAGATTACCTTCACCAATGAGCAGGACATGAGCTGCGTCTTCGTGAAAGACCTCCGTGCCGCAGGTTTCGAGCCTATTGAGCAAGTCTCGCACTACGAATATAACGACCGCATGAGCTACTACCAGACGAACACCGACACCGATATGCAGTTCTTCATTGAGCATCTGCCCAAGGGAACACACCAATTGGAGTACAGCATGTACGTCACCAAGGAAGGCTACCTGAACAACGGCTATGCTTTAATCCAATGTCAGTATGCGCCAGAGTTCAGTGCCTATTCCAATGGGATGAAAGTGAAAATCGGAGATTAAATAGGAAATTTTTCAATTAAAACAATATTTTTATTTGTTTAATTGAATATTGTTCTATATTTGTGCCGTGATATTTTCAAAACCTCACGGCCATGAGAAAGATTTATTCATTTGTGTTGTTTGCCTTGCTGCTGATGTGCAGCCGCTCTGCTTATGCCCAGTATTACGAGACCCAATGGGAACGGTTCAATACTTATCTCCTTGACCGGCAGCCCATGTCGGCATCCAAGTTGCTTGACACGATAGAAAGTCACGCTTTGGAAGCGAATGACCAGATGCAACTGCTGAACGCAATCCTGAATCGGGAGAAAATCTTGATGTTGACGGAGGAAAACAATTCCCAGGAAGTATTTATCCACTATGCAGAGGCGAGATTGGAGGTGCTCGATACAATCCAGGCGGCTATCCTCCATGTGGAGATAGGGCGTTGTTATGCCGACATATTAAGCTCCTACAAAGGCAAGATTCAAAACAATACGGACTTGGACGACGACCTCAGTAAGACCGAAATGCGCAATTGGGGTCGGGAGAACTACAAGGAGGCTATTGAGGTCCATCTCGATGCGGCATTTCAGACCATCGGAACCCTGAAGCAGGTTCGCACACGCGATCATCTCATCTTGTTTGAGGATGATATTAACCCCGATGCCCAGTATCTGGAGTATGAGCCTACGCTTTTCGAGTTTGTGTTTCACCGTGCCGCCAATATCTATAGGAATTTGGCTGAGGACGAAGATGTGCCGGAAGGAGAGAACCCCGACGACTGGTGGTCGCCTGCCGAAATCTTTGTCGGAATCGATTTGGGTGATACCAATTCCTCTATCTTGCGTTATCTGAGGATTTTTCAGGACTTGATGATTTATAATAAGGAGGAGGGTGATGTATCCGCACTACTTTACAACGATTTCTGTCGTCTCCGTTTTGTTTATTCCCTTTTTCAGGACGAACGTGTCTATATTGGCGCCTTACAACAGCTTATAGAGCAGTATCCCGAGCATCCGTTGACGTCTAACATCGCATTGGAGTTAGCCAATAGTTTGATAAAACTCGCTTCAGTTTCCTTGGATGAAACTTCGGATACCGAATACTATCAGAAAACAGCCCAACTGTGTTATGAGGTTGTGGCCAAGTTCCCCCAAAACCCTGCCAGCGAAAAAACCACCATTATTCTCGACGATTTGTACGAGAAAGAGTTTGTAGTCACCATGGCTAACGTTCAACTGCCCGACGAGAACATCCCTGTGGTGCTGAGTTATAGGAATATGAAGCACGCCTACTTGAAAATTGTGAAGGTAAGCGAGGAAGAATGGATGCAGCATTATTACAAACATCATTGGTATGATGATGAGTTCCTTCAGACTTTACGCATTTTGCCTGTCTACGCTGAACAAAGGGTGAACCTTGCGGATGAACCTGATATCATGTGGCATCACACGGTGGTGGCCTTGCAGCCTTTGGAGAAAGGGTTTTATTACCTTATTGTCACGCCCGACCGAAACACTTTGGACCGGCACCAGACCGAATGGTGTGGATTTCAAGTGTCGCGTCTCAGCTTCCTTACCGATGAGAAGAACAACATTTATACCCTCGACCGCAAGACGGGACAGCCTATAGGCCATGTGACGGTGGAACGTTGCCAAATGTCTTATAATTCGAAGACAAAGTCTCGCGAAAGCAAGTTGTTGTCGAAGTCGAAGTCCGACAAGAACGGTAAGATGAGCATCAGACGCAGTAGCGACAACCTTTTCTTTGTCAACTTGCGAAAGGGCGACGATGTGTTGCTCTCCATTCATGGGAATTACTTGGATTTTAGAACGATGAGCGGTTATGCCACAGGGAGTAAGGCCGTTTATAATGCGGCGCTTTTCACCGACAGAGGTATTTATCGTCCTGGACAAACAGTTTATTATCACGGCATCATCGTCAAGAAAAAGGGACAAAAGGAATCCTTGTGCAAGAATTACTCCGAGACCGTCTACTTCTATGATGCCAATTGGGAACTTATTGACAGCCAAAAGATAAGAACGGATGAATATGGTTCTTTCAGTGGGTCATTCGTGATTCCTACCGACCGACTCAACGGGAAATACGAAATACAATTAGGCTCTAAGCACTTTTATCGTAGTCCAGCGTATAGGGTATATTTTAGCGTCGAAGAATACAAACGCCCAACCTTTGAGGTGAAATTCGACAAACCGAAGGAACAATACAAGGTGAATCAAGAGGTCACGATAACAGGTGCAGTAAAAGCCTTTGCAGGTTTTGGGTTGGACGATGTGGAATGTCGTTATCAGGTGACACGCACAACTACTTTCCCTTGGCGTTGCTATGGACAGACCTATCCCTTGGTCAAAATGGAGCAGGTGGCTTTCGGTGAGACGCGCACCAACAGCGAGGGTGAGTTTTCCATTCCCTTCAACTTGAAGCCTGCCGCTAAAGTCAAGCCCGAACTGCAACCTGTCTTCATTTACGAAATCGAAGTGACGGTCACCAGTGCCCAAGGCGAGACCCATAGCGAGACCTATGCGATTCGCGCTGGTTACAACGAAATTGCCCTTAGCAGCAATCTGGGTCTCTTGGTGGATAAGGCGGTTGATACAACGGTGCATATTGAGGCTGTCAACATGAGCGGAGAGCCGGCAAAGAGTCGCGTCGTGCAAAGGATATACCGCTTCGATGATGCAACCCGCCCGGACTATTTCGAGGCCATGCATTCTGACATCACCCTCGACCGCCAGATTTATTCCGACGAGGAATTGGCAACCCTGTTCCCCAATTATGACTTTTATCCGAAAGACGACAAGACCTTGGTCAGCGAGACCGAGTTGATGTTGGACGGCGAGAAAGACCTTGATGTCCTGAAAGACCTTGCTCCCGGTAGGTATCTCATGGAGCTGAAGAGTCTTGACGACACTTTGGCTGAAAGCTCTAATCGTTTCACCCTTGTCGACAGTCGCTCGCCCAAGATACCTGTGGCCTCAATGTGTTGGCTACATGCTGACAAAAAAGAGGCACATCCAGGCGACACCGTCCGTTTTGTCTTAGGTAGTTCGGCCAACGGTGTGAACGCTTGGGTGAAACTCTTTCAGGACGGCAAGGAAGTCCTTCTGGACCAGTGGATGGAAATCAATAATGGAGTCATCACACTCCCCCATGTGGTGACAGAGCAGGACCGTGGCCTTTTGTCCCTCGCGGTGGCTTTTACTAAAGAAAACGCTGTCCTAATGGAAATGCAAAAGGTTTATGTGCCTTATGACAACCTCGACCTGAAAGTGGAGATGGCTTCGGTGCGCGACAAATTGGCTCCGGGTGCTGAAGAGACCTGGGAGTTCACCGTCCGCAATGATAAGGGACAGCCTGTACAGTCGGCACTATTGGCAGGAATGTACGATGCCTCATTGGATGCATTGGAACAAACGGCTTGGAAGCCCTTCAACATGAAACCCAACCTTTACGAACTCTCGAGCTTCGTCTCCTATCCCCTCAACAATATGTATAGGCCCTATTTGCCGAGGTTGATCACCCCCCGAATCACCTTGTTCAATTTCACGCTGCCGTCCGATGCGCCTTTCTTTGATGTCGCATTCATTAGGAGTTATAAGAGCGGAGCCAGTTTCAACACTTGGTCGGTCTATTCCAAAGGGCCGCACGGTCGGCTGAAGGGTACCATCACAGACGAGACTGGCGAAACGGTGCCATTTGCCAATATCATCATTAAAAAGAACGACTCAATAATTGCCGGAAGCTCTTCTGATTTCGATGGCTTATACGATATCAATCCCTTGCCACCCGGGACATATAACCTTGAGGCAAGTTGCGTTGGTTATGAGGGATTTGTGCTGAATCATATTGTCATACCAGCTAACAGGATTACCTTCTACGACATCAAGATGAAGAGTGGTACCATTAGCTTGAATGAAGTCACGGTGGTGGATTACGAGATTCCTTTGGTTTCAAAAGACAACGAAGAAATTGCCAAATTGCCCAATCGCTCTGCTGAAGGCGTTGCTGCCAGTGTGGGTGGCACTTCGCGATATTGGGCTGGTCAAGAGGAACTGGAGGAAGCAGCGAAGGAAGAGGCTGAACAAATGAAACGTTTTCTTGCCGTTCCACGTGAAAACTTCAACGAAACGGCGTTCTTCAGGTATCTCAAAACCAATGCTGATGGTAGCGCAAGTCTCACTTTCACGATGCCCGATGCCCTCACCCGTTGGCACTTGATGTTGCAGGCCTACAATACAGAACGCCAGACAGGTCGCAAGGAATACACCTTCACTTCATCGAAACCTGTGATGATTATGGCTGATATGCCGCGTTATATGTACGACAACGACACATTGTGGGTCGTGGCCAATGTCATCAATACGGGTGATGAGGTGGTCAAACCTTTGGCCAAACTTGAAATCTTTGATGCGGCTACTATGGAGCCTGTCAACCTTGTGGTTTCCGAAGCCTTGATGCCGATGGAGGAAATCGTCCCTGGGCGCAGCAAGGAAGTGCGCTGGAAGGTGGCTGCCCAACCGGGTTTGGATTTGCTGGCTTTCCGTTTTACGGCATACGTGGGCGAACAAAGCGATGCTGAACAGCATATTTTGCCCGTGTTGAGCAGCGAGGTCTTTATGACCCAAACCTTACCTATGACCGTCCAATCAGCAACGGAGCAGACTTTTGAGTTTGATTCGGCCTTGAATCACAACAGCAACGAGCGTACCCAAAGCCTGACACTGAACTTCAGCACCAACCCCATTTGGTATGCTGTGCAGACTTTGCCTTATCTCGACGGCATCAGCACTTATTGTGCCGAGAATGCTTTCTATGTGTTCTATGCCAACACCTTGTCGGCCTACATCTCCGACCATGTGCCGCAACTCATGGCCTATATCCGCAAGTGGAAGGTGGAGTCGCCTGATGCTTTGCTCTCCAAGTTGGAGCAGGATCCTGATTTAAAAGCCATCCTGTTGCAAGAAACCCCATGGGTGATGCAAGCTAAGACGATACCTCAACAACGCTCATGCTTGGCTGTCCTGTTTGATGCTATCCGTCTCCCTTTGCAGCAATCCCATGCATTGAACGTGATGTCAAAGAAGCAGAAACCCACAGGCGGTTGGTCGTGGTGCGACAATATGCCTGCAAGTCCTTTCATCACCACACGAATCTTGACAGGCTTCGGTAAGTTGGATGAGATGGGTGCTTTAGCCTCGTTGAGTATGGCCAACCTGACGCGAGCCAATACCATTCTCAACAAAGCAGCCGATTTTGTGGAGGCAGAGATTAAATCCACTTATTTGGATGCGAAGGGCAAGGGGGAAAAGCCCGCATTGTCATCGCAGATCCTCAACGAACTTTATGCTTTGAGTTTCTTTGAGCAGAGGTTTTCCAGTGCCGTGATGGATGAAGCCACAAAGTATTATCTCAAACAGATGGAGGAGAACTGGACCCAGTACAATTACGATATGCAAGCCAAAATAGCCTTGATATTATACCGCAACGGCAAGAAAGAAGCGGCTAAGCGGATCATCCAATCCTTTAAGGAATGCGCCCAAACGGGAGAACACAACGGTATGTATTGGAAGAGAGACTATTTCACTTTTGAGTCGGATATCGCCGTCCACGCCAACATTATGGCCGCCTTTGCTGAAATCGACCAAAACGACACCCTGCTTGACCAGATGCGCATTTGGCTGCTGTCGAAAAAACGTTTCGACCGCTGGGAGAGTTCCGCTTCAACGCTTGATGCCACTTACGCCATGTTGCTTCGTGGTAGTGACTGGTTTGAAGAGGATAAGGAAGTTACGTTGAAATTCGGCAATACGCCTATTAATACTGAAGGCGGTGTAGTTGGTACGGGTTTCATCCAACGCCGATGGAACGCTAATGAAGTGACCCAAGATATGCGTCAGCTCACCGTCAACAACCCGACCAACCATCTTGTTTGGGGAGGTCTGTTCCGTCAGTATTTCGTCCCGATTGAAGAGGTCAAGAAAAATGAGTCGGGCTTCACCATCAAGCGGGAGTTGTTTGTGGAGACGGTTACCGATAAGGGCAAGTTGCTAGTCCCTGTTGAGAAGCAAGCGTTGAAAGTCGGAGACAAGCTCACCGTGAAGATTACCTTCACCAATGAGCAGGACATGAGCTACGTTTTCGTGAAAGACCTTCGTGCAGCAGGTTTTGAGCCCATCGAGCAAATTTCACGCTACGAACGCAACGACCGCATGAGCTACTATCAGACGAACACTGATACCGATATGCAGTTCTTCATCGAGAAGCTTCCAAAGGGTACGCATCAATTGGAATACAGTATGTATGTCACCAAGGAAGGTTATCTGAACAACGGCTACGCCCTGATACAATGCGAATACGCGCCGGAGTTCAGCGCGTATTCGGATGGGATGAGAGTGAGAGTAGGGGACTGAGCCGGCTTATTCCTTGCTCTTCTCGATGGTGAACAAGTCATTGATTAAAATCTCAGTGACAAAGTGGCGCTGACCTTTGCCGTCAGTCCACTCATTGTTGCGCAGACTGCCGTCGATGGCGATAAGGGTGCCTTTCTTCACCGATTTCTCAACACGGTCGGCCACCTTGCCCCAAGCTACTGTGGGGAACCATTGTGTGTTGTCGACCCATTCGCCGTTGGCGTTCTTGCGTCCCTCGTTCACGGCGAGGCGGAAACGGGCTACTCTGTTTTGGTTGTAAGTTCTGATTTCAGGCTCTGCGCCCGGGCGGCCAATCAACATGACCGAATTTCTCATGGTACTCATTGTGATGTGTTTTTAGTGGTTAGTAATTAATTTGTTGTTATTTTGAAAAAGTTTGTATTTTTGCAGCCACTAATCAACTGTATGTGTTCCGAACCAATGGTGAGGTAATCGCTGGATACGGTTGATTTTTTTATTTGTTATGCATCCATTCAACTGGGTTGGTTTTGACGCTGCAAAGTAACAACACTTGTCAAGAACTATCCGTTGATTAAACGTTTGTTGTCGACAGTAGTCGTTTGTTGTCGTTTGCTGTCGGATATGTTGCTGGTGTTCTATGTGTTGTGATTTTGTCTATAGTACGCGATATTTTACTATTTTTGCAACCGACAAATCAAAACAGACCTATGTTTCAGGAAATCGAACGGAAATTCTTGGTAAAAGGCGACTTCGTTTCGGAGGCTTTTGAGTCGACAGACATCAAGCAGGGCTACCTTTGCGGTGGTGCCAATGCGACGGTGCGGGTCCGTGTTCGTGGCGATAAGGGCTACCTCACCATTAAAGGCAAGCGCAGCCTCAACGGCATCTCGCGCTTCGAGTGGGAGAAGGAGATTACCCGCGATGAGGCTGAGGTGTTGCTGACCCTCGCTGAAGGCGGCTTGGTGGAGAAGACACGACACTTGGTGAAAAACACCGATGGAAAGCACATTTGGGAAGTGGATGTCTTCCATGGTGCCAACGAAGGGCTCATCGTGGCCGAGATTGAACTGGCATCCGAAAACGAACCCTTCGATTGTCCTGCCTGGTTGGGTAAAGAGGTCTCCGACGACCCGCGTTACTTCAACTCACAGCTCCTGAAGCATCCGTATAATACTTGGAGAAATGGCTAAAGACTTGAAACCCCATATCGGCATCTTCGGTCGCAGGAACTGCGGCAAGAGCAGCCTCATCAACCACCTCACCGGACAACCTGTCGCCATCGTGAGCGATACCGCCGGTACCACCACCGACCCCGTGAAGAAAAGCATCGAAATCTTCGGCATCGGCCCCTGTGTGCTGATGGACACAGCGGGTATTGACGATGTGGGCGAGTTAGGACAGCAAAGGGTGGAGAAGACGTTGAAGGTCTTGAATGAGATTGACTGCGCCATCCTCGTCATCACCGAAAACCGCTTCGATGAACCCGAGAAGAGCCTCATCCAGCGTATGAAAGACTTGGCGGTGCCTTTCCTCATCGTTCATAACAAATCGGATATCACGCCTTTGGATGGTCCGCTGAGCAAGGCCCTCAAACAGGACTACGACATAGAAACATTGGACTTCAGTGTGGCAAAAGGCGATGACATTGCTCCGCTCGTTGCCCTTATCAAGAAAACCATCCCAGAGAGTGCCTATCAGAAGGTGTCGCTCTTGGGGGGCATCATCCAGCCTAACGAGGTGGTCGTATTGGTCTGTCCTGTCGACTCGGAAGCCCCTGAGGGGCGTCTTATCCTCCCTCAGGTGATGGCTATTCGTGATGTATTGGACAACGAATGCATTTGTGTAGTATTGAAAGAAACCCACTTGCAGCAGTATCTCAACACGATGCCCAAACCTGCATTAATCGTCACCGATAGCCAGGTGTTCGGTTACGTGGCTAAAATTGTTCCTCCCTCGATTCCCCTCACCAGTTTCAGCATTGTCATGGCCCGCCTTCGTGGCGACTTCGACAACTATGTAAAAGGTACGCCCCATCTTTCCCAACTTAAAGACGGCGACACGGTCCTGTTATTGGAATCGTGTACCCATCACAGCACTTGCGAGGACATCGGTCGCGTGAAGTTGCCTCGAATGATATTGAAATACACGGGCAAGGATATTCATTTCGAGTACGTGGCGGGGCTGTCGCCCATCGAGCATCCTGAGCGTTACGCAATGGCCATCCAATGCGGCGGTTGCATGAGTACCCGTAAACAATTGCTCAACCGCACCAATCTCTTCGTCCATCAAGGCATCCCCATCAGCAACTACGGAATGGCATTAGCCTATATGAACGGCATCTTCCAGCGGGTGATGGAGCCATTTGCGTTGAGGTAAATAGGCAAACTCATTTTACAGATTAGTAAACCAACGACAACAACCTGCATTCTCCGCAGGGTTGCTGCTGTCTTCTCGTTGGGTTGCAGATGGCTTCTCGGTAGGATTGGAGATATGTAAGTTAAGCTTGCATGGTGCGTAAGTTAAGCTTACAGGGAGCGTAAGCTAAGCTTATGGGGTATGTAAGTTAAGCTTGCAGGGTATGTAAGTTAAGCTTGCAGACCAGTAAACCAACGACAACACGACCTGCATTCCTGCCAGAAGATGACCTGCATTCCTGCCACGACATAAACAGCCAGCCCGCCAGAGAGCAGGACGGCTGGTGCCTCAGACGGTGGTCGTCAGGCTGCCTTGGTGGTCTTTCAGGGTGTAGTGCATTGTGCTTCCTTGGTTGTAAATCGTGGCAAAGATAGTGTTTTCTGTTTACTTGCACGCCTTTTCGCATTGCAAAAGCTGATATTCGATGCTTTCGGAAATCCGAAAGAACTGGATCTTACAAAATACTATACCAAATAACATGGTTGTTATATTTTCCCGCTGTTAATCATAGCTTTAAGAAATAATACTATAACAAACCAAATAAATGCGATTAATGGAAATAGTATTGCCCCAAGATTTTTCTTTCCTGTCCATTCTTCTTTATGGGTTTCCATAATTCTTTTATCTCTACCTTTGACAGCAAACATGACGTAAATAACTATCATCATTATTATTCCAAAAATGCCCAAAAAGTATTTGCCAAAAAATAAAGGAGTTTGTGGAGATATAAAAAAGAAAAAAACCATCAAGATGTCTGCAAGATATAGCATAATGAATAATGCTATACAACTTGCAGAAGCGAATGTCGGCATGTCGCCATTTCCAACTTTTATCGCCCAATTGTAATACTTAAAAAACAAATAATTGATGAATCGCATATTGATTATGGTTTTATTTCATAACTGACTCCAAAACCTCCCGTCGCCCAATCTGTTACAAGATATCCAATGCTGACGGCAAGACCCACAGGCCCGCCTAGGAGACCTACACAAACAACACCGACATCTGCAATGGTTTTACATGCAACTTTCATGCCCTTTCCTCCATTTGAATAAAACTCAATTCCTTGATAAATAGTAATACCAGCCGACAAAACCCCACAAGCTGTCCCTGCGACTTTACTGGCTCTCAGAATTGCATTCCCTTCTTTTGTCAATGCTGCCACTTTTTGTGTTTTTGATAAGCCGCTGTTTACTTTAAGCAAAGACACATTATGATATGACTTGGCCGCCATTTCCATGCCTTCATTTATCGTTCCCATTGGCAATCCAATGGATTGTGCCATGATATTGGCTTTACCGATGACGCCATCGTCCCATCCATACATCCTCAGCGGTTGGTTTGACATACTATAGTATTCACTGGCACTACCACCAACAAAGTCACTTAATGCT